>Ga0193729_1000081_pt1 | contig 42454 bp, 33 predicted proteins | sample U1c2metaG_FD_143036 | JGI IMG/M metagenome (GOLD analysis project Ga0193729, IMG submission 143036) | Soil microbial communities from a riparian zone of the East river system, Colorado, United States - U1c2 | ecosystem: Environmental > Terrestrial > Soil > Riparian zone | place: USA: East River...
AAGATGGGCCACAACTCGGCGGGCTCCAAAGCGCGCGTTCAGTGCGACGGGCTGATGATGGACGGCGAATCGAAATCCGACACCTGGCCGGACATCCAGATCCAGAACCCGCACGTGACCGTCGCCCACGAGGCGACAGTCGGGCGGATCTCAGACGACCAGCTCTTCTACATGGGCTCGCGCGGCTTCACCGAGGACGAGGCCGCCGCGATGATCGTCAACGGCTTCATCGAGCCGGTCACCAAGGAGCTGCCGATGGAGTACGCGGTCGAGCTCAACCGCTTGATTCAGCTGGAGATGGTCGGCAGCATCGGCTGAGGGACGCTGGACGATCTCTGATCGGTCGCTGCGTCTGACTGCGTCCTCGGTCGCTCGCGTGCTGGCCGATCGTCGATCCCGTCGATCGACGATCGGTACGCCACGCTCCCTGCGTCCTTGTCAGACTTGCGACTCCCGTCCCTCAGGGGCGCGGACGCCCTGAAATGCGTGCTCCAGTAGACAGCATCGTCGCACCGCTGTTCCCCACGAAGCTGCCTTGGGTGAACGCGAAGGGCGGGCAGGCGAGCATCATCCAGCGGGACAGGCCGATGCTGGTGGAGTTCTGGGATTTCTGCCGGCCGAACTCGATTCGGACGCTGCCGTACGTGAAGGGCTGGCACGAGCGCTACGAGCCAGCGGGGCTGAGGACGATCGGCGTGCACTGCCCCGGGTTCGATCCCTCGCGCGAGGAGCGGGCCGTGCGCGAAGCGGTCGCGCGTTTGGACGTCCGCTATCCGGTGTTGATCGACAGCGAGCTCGAGGTGTGGCAGGACTACGGCAACCAGGGCTGGCCGGCTCGCTACCTGTTCGACGGCCACGCACGGCTGGTCGACTACCACCACGGCGAGGGCGGATACACGGAGACGGAGCTGGCGATCCAGGAGCTGGTGGGCGTCGAGCGCGAGCCGCTGGCGCCGCTGCGCCCGGAGGATGCCTCCGACGCGTCTCTGCAGGCGCAGAGCGCCGATCAAGCCGGTGCATATTCAGGCCCTTACCAGGCCGGCGGCGTGTGGCTGGTGCTCGACGGCGCGGGGACGGTCCGCGCCAACGGAGGAGCGGCTGCGGGCGGCGCCGAGCTGAGAATCGCCGCGCCCGGCGCATACCCGCTGATCGAGCACGAGCGTCACACCGCGGGCATGCTCGAGTTGCAGATCGGGGCGGGCGTCGAGTGCCTGGCGACGTGCTTCACGCCGGGACTGGCTTGAGCTGCGCGCGCGCGCGATCGAGCAGTAGGCGCTGCAGCGTTGGCGGGCCGGAATCCTCGACGAGCACGCAGGTACCCGGCCAGTAGGGGCTCTCACCCGGCGAAGTCGTGAGGAAGATCGAGTCGTAGGTCCAGCAGCCGGCGTTCACCAGGCGGGCGCCCGGCGCGCCGCCGGGGGACTGCGGTCCGTTCCACTCGCGCTCGTCGTCGCCGGGCAGCGGCCCGGTGCGATGAGTGTGCCCGAACACAACGTACGCATCGTCGAGGCCGAGACGTGCCGTGACCTCGCCCATCGCGCGCAGCCCCGCGCCGCGCAGCTCCCCCGATGAGACGTTCGGCCGCAGCGGCCCGAGCCCCGCGCGATTGAGCGCGGCGACCGCGACGGGAAAGCCACTCACGATCGCGCGCGTTCGCAGGCGGCCGGCGAGCGACGAGTCCCGGCGGCCCGGCGCGCTTCCATTGCGATTCCTGTCGCGTCCGCTGCCGGCGAGCGCGCGCCAGGCGCGCACGGTCCCGATGCCATTCAGGGCGTTGCCCGTACGCGCGTCTCTGGCCATCGCGTGCCGCCACGAATACATCGGCGCCGTGACGGCCTCGTAGTCCTCGACCGTGCCGAACGAATGGGGCGGGCGGCCGAGCAGCCGGCTCATCACCCCAACGCTCAGACGCTCGATCGTCGGAATCGTCAGATGGCAGTCGAGGTAGTGGCCGTGCATCGCGTACACGTCCGGGCGCACCCATATCCCGGGATAGGCTGCCGTGACCGTGGCGGGAGCCGCCCAATCGGCGAACCGCTCGATCATCGGCGAGGCCTCGGCAGGCGTTAGCAGCTGCTCGAGGCCGAGCACGTCGGGCGCCGGATGTTCGGCGCGACGCGCGAGCCACGGCTCGATCATCGCGTGATCGTGATTGCCGGCGACGACCACGAGCTCCCTCCCCGCGAGCGCGCGCCCGAGATCCTCGAAGAACGGACGCGCCACCGCGAGCGCTTCGCGTGGCGGGCCATGACGCAGCTCGAGCACATCGCCGAGTAGCACGACCCGATCGACATGCTCGGCGGCACGCAGCAGCGGCGCGCGCAGCTCGGGCCGACGCACGAGGTCCGAGCGGGAGACGCTGCCCAGGTGCAGGTCGGAGAGGATCAGCGTGCGCATGGCTGGCCGTGAAGGTGCTCGGCGACCTTCGCAGGCGGGCGGATGCGGGCCCGCCTGCAGCTCGGTGTCAGCGTGCCTCGACCACGCCGTCCGCGCGCGATTGCCCGCTGGCGGCTTCGCGAATCGTCTTGGGCAGCATGAAGCGGACGTCCTCGCGAATCACGTGGAACTCGGAGATGTCGGTGACGCCGCGCTCGCGAAATAACTCGACGAGGTCCTGCACGAGGTTCTCCGGCGCGCTGGCCCCCGAGGAGATGCCCACGACGCGTGCGTCGCGCAGCCACTCCTCGCGGATCTCGTCGGCCGTGTCGATCAGGTGAGACTCCGTGCCGCAGTCGCGCGCGACCTCGACGAGGCGCACCGAATTCGACGAGTTGCGCGAGCCGATCACGAGCAACAGGTCGCAGTCCTCCGACATCTGCTTGACCGCCGCTTGACGATTGGTCGTTGCGTAGCAGATGTCATCGGTGCGCGGACCGACGATCTTCGGGAAGCGCTTGCGAAGGCGGTCGAGGATCGAGCTCGTTTCATCCACGGCGAGGGTCGTCTGGGTGATGTATGCGACCCGCTCTGGATCGTCGATCTGCAGCTCGTCGACGTCCTGCTCGTTCTGCACGAGCACGATCTGCTCGGGCGCCTCGCCCATCGTGCCTTCGACCTCCTCGTGGCCGTCGTGCCCGACGAGCACCACCGTATAGCCATCCTGCGCGAAGCGGACCGCCTCGCGATGGACCTTCGTCACCAGCGGACACGTCGCGTCGATCGTCCGCAGCCCGCGCGCCTGCGCGCCGTCGCGGACGCTCGGGGCGACACCGTGTGCAGAGAACACGCACACCGCGCCCTCGGGCACTTCGGCCTCCTCCTCGACGAAGATCGCCCCCCTCTCACGCAGCTGCTCGACGACGTGCTTGTTGTGCACGATCTCCTTGCGCACGTACACGGGCGCGCCGTGAATCTCGAGCGCGCGTTCGACGGTCTGCACGGCTCGGTCCACGCCTGCGCAGTACCCGCGCGGTGCCGCGAGCAGCAGCTTCTCGACGGTGTTCGTCACGATTGCCATTGTAGGGCGCGCCCAGGTACGCTAAGCGCTCGTGCCGCAACGCCACCTCGACAGGCTCACGCCGGTAGACGCCTCGTTCCTACACCAGGAGGGCACCCACTCGCACATGCACATCGGCGGGTTGACCCTCGTCGAGGGTCCGCCGCCGAGCATGGACGAATTCCTGGAGCAGATCCGCCGGCGCCTGCACCTGGTCCCGCGCTATCGCCACAAGCTCGCCTCCACGGCCCTCGACAGCGGGCGACCGGTGTGGGTCGACGATCCGAGCTTCAACCTCGAGTACCACATCCGCCACACGGCGCTGCCCACCCCTGGACGCTGGGAGCAGCTGTGCGCGCTGACCGCGCGGATCTTCTCGCAGCAGCTCGATCGCTCCAAGCCGCTCTGGGAGATGTGGCTGATCGAGGGACTCGAGGACAACCGCTTCGCGCTGATCACGAAGACGCACCACGCGTTGGTCGACGGCATCGCCGGCGTGGATCTCGCCACGGTGCTCTTCGACCTCAGCCCCGACCCACCGCCGATCAGGCACTCCGGCCGCGCGTGGCAGCCGCACCAGGAACCCGGCACGACCGAGCTCGTGACAGCCGGGCTGCGCGGCGCCGTGCGCGCCGGGATCAACCTCGCCGAGGGAGCGATCGATGCTCTCGCCCACCCCGACCATGCGCTCGCGCGCGCCAGAGAGGCCGCCGAGGGGATCGGTGAGATCGTGTGGGCGGGCCTCAACCCAGCCCCGGAAACCCCCCTGAACGTTCCGATCGGGCCGCACCGGCGCTTCTTTGGCATCGCCAGCCGGCTCGATGACTTCAAGACCGTCAAGAACGCCTTCGGCGGCACGGTCAACGATGTCGTGCTGGCCGTCGTGACGGGCGCGCTGCGCACCTTCCTGATCTCCCGCGGGCGACCCACTGAGGGCGTCGAGATGCGTGCGCTCGTGCCGGTCTCGGTGCGGGTCGAGGATGACCAGGGAGGCAACCGGCTCGTCGTGATGCGTGGCCCGCTGCCCGTCTACATCGCCGATCCGGTTCAGCGTCTACGCTTCGTCTCGCAGGCGATGGACGGCCTGAAGGAGTCCAAGCAGGCGCTCGGCGCCGAGGTCATCGCCGGCGCGCAGAACTTCGCGCCGCCGACGATCCTCGCGCAGGCCTCGCGGCTGAACTTCTCGACAAGGCTGTTCAACCTGATCGTGACCAACGTGCCCGGACCGCAGTTCCCCCTGTATGTGCTCGGGCGCGAGATGCTCGAGGCCTATCCGATCGCCTTCCTGCCCGAAAACCATGCGCTTGCGATCGGGATCATGTCCTACAACGGCCAGATGAACTTCGGCCTCCTCGGCGACTTCGACGCCCTGCCCGACATCAGCGCGATCAGCGCCAACATCGAGCAGGAACTCGCGACGCTCTTGTCGCTCGCGCGCGAGTGGGTCGCTGCGCCGGCGTAGCGCCGTCCGGCCCGCCTCTGCTCTAGCGCGAGCCGGTTCGACGAGCGTCGAGTCGCACGCTTGCGCGGAGGAGTTCGCCTCCATCACGCGAAAGACGATCGATGGTCCAGGTTGCCGCCGCGGACGAGAGCCAGCGCCTCTTCCGACTTTCGTCGATGGCAATCCCGACGCAACCCGTCGAGCAGCACGAGACGGCGCTGATCATCTACACCGTTACACGCAGCGACGTTCTATTGACGGTCCGCTTCTACGGCCAGTCGCCGTTTCGCGTTCAACGTGTTCGTCGCGGCCGGCGCGCGCAGCGCGCGTTGGGCCGGCTCAGTAGCCGAGCGCGAACTTGGCGTCCTCGCTCATCTTCTCGGGCGACCACGGCGGCGTGAAGACCATCTCGGACTCGACCGTCTTGACGCCCTCCAGTTCGCCCACGAACTCATCGATCTGCTCGGTTACCTGCGGCCCGATCGGACAGCCCGGCGTCGTCAACGTGAACGTCACGTTCACGTTGCCATCGCTGACCTCAACCCCGTAGATCAGCCCGAGCTCGACGAAGTCAAGCCCCAACTCGGGGTCGATCACGTTCGACAACGCATCCATCACATCATCGACCGTTGGCGTAGCGGCAACCTCGGACATGCCCCGAGTCTAGCTATTGCCTCGCGCCGGCCATCGGCGTCCTAGTTGTCGCAGCCGAGGCGATCCCACATGTAGAGCTGTATGCACTCGTTCGCCAGCGCGATGGCGCGCTCGCGCGAGAGGCGCGGCAGCACGGTCTCGAGCGCCTGCTCCTCGGAGACGCCCGCCTGGAAGGCTTCCTCGCCGCGGAAGCCCGCCGCGATCTTCAGCGCCTCGCGACGGTTCTCGCCGAGGCTGGGGAACACGCCGACGAGGAAGTCCGTGTTGGGGATCGGCTGGCCGACCTCCAGCGAAGCGTGCCAGGCGGCGAGCAGGTGTAGGTCGTCCTCGTCGAGGTCGGCGATCGCCTTGGCATAGTGGACCGACAGCTCCTGGTCGGGGATGTCGTCCACCCATGCACGCACGACCTCGCCGACCAGCTGACGGCGTGCCTCGCGGCCGACCGACTCGGCGATCACTCGAATGGCGTCCTGGGGCTCGATGAAGCAAAGTGGCATCGTGACTCCCGCGGTATCGGGAACAGCTGACGTATCGCACTGTAGGTGGCCGTGTGGACGGCACTTTCGCGCGCGCATGAGCGCACGCCGGGAGCACGCCGGGCGCGGCGCGAAGCCCCACGCGGCGGCGCGGCGGCGGCGCGGCGGCGGCGCGGCAGGGTCACAGTCCGAGGGCGCCGCGGCCCCGCTGCAGCACGTCATGGTCGGTGCTCTCGGGCGGGAATCCAAGCGTCGCGCGCCGCCCTGTCCCCCAGTTGGCGAGCGCCAGCTCGAGCGCCGCCACGGGAACGGAGATCGCCTCGGCGAGCGCCGCGGCGCGGCGCTCGAGCAGCAATGCGTCGCCGATCGCGAAGACACGCTTGGCGGCCAGCGTGGCAGGATCGTCAGATGCCGCCGCACGTGCGCCGGCGAAGCACAGCGAGCCAGCGCGAAGGTCGTACAGACCGAGCCCTCCCAACAGCACGAGCAGCTCGTAGCGGGCGGCGCGAATGAAGCCGGGCAGCGCGAGCCGCTCGAACAGCCGCTCGAAGCGCCGCTGCGGAGTCCAGCTCGGATCGCCCGAGAAGGCCAGCTGCTGAGAGGTGGCCTGCGCGACCCAGTGGCGGTAGGCGTTCAGCGTGTCGGCCCCACGCGCGGGATCGTGCGAGCTGCGCGGGCCGAGCGCGACGTCCGCGAGGTTCTCGAGCGCGCCGCGCTCGGTGCGCAGCGCCAGGCGAATGCCGGCAAACGGCTCGGGCCCCTCCAGGGGGCACAGATAGGCGATCAGAAAAGATGCCCAGGTGGCCTGCTCCAGATCGGCGGCGGCAAGCGAGCGCACCTCTGAGTACAGCCCCGGCGGCTGCATGCCCAGCGCGAGCAGCCGCCCGGCGGAGAAGGCGATCTCCTCGGCCAGGCGGCCCGCGTCGACGGACGCGTGCACGCCGGGGAGCAGCTCGGAGAGATAACCGTCGTCGGCGGCGCGCTCCTGTCGGCGGATGCTCACGCGCTCGCCGCGCGGCGAGCGCCGCGCCCCCGAGCCCGCTGCCGCGCTCGAGCTACCCGGTCGGCGCCGCGCGCCGCCGGGCGGGCGGGCGCCGGAAGCGTTGCCCGGGAGCGCCTTGCTGCAGATCGGGCAGCGCTCCAGGAAGCGGTTGTGGCGGCAGAAGGTGGGCATTGCGCCGTCGCCGGAGCCGCTCGCGCGCTTAGTCCTCGGCGGGAATTGCCGGGCCGACGTGCTGCGGCGGGCCCTCCGGGCCCTCGTCGGCGTCGGCGTGACCTGCGAGCCCAGCGTCTTTGCCCGAGATCGCCGGCAACTCGCCCGCGCCGTTGCGCCGGGCGGCGAGGTAGCGATCGACGATCCGCGCGCACTGGCGCCCCTCGTTGATCGCCCACACGATCAGCGACTGCCCGCGACGGGCGTCGCCGGCGGCGAACACGCCATCCACCGAGCTGGCGTACGGCTTGGCTGTCTTGACGTTTCCACGCGGGTCCTTCTGCACGCCGAGCTGCTCCAGCAGCTCCTGCTCGGGGTGCAGGAAGCCCATCGCCAGCAGCACGAGCTGGGTCTTCAGCTCCTGCTCGGTTCCAGGCACGGGACCGAACGGCGGCTCGGGCTCGGCTCGCGCGATATGCAGCGCGGCGACCCGCCCGTGCCCGTCGTCGGAGAAGCGGGTCGTGACGACCGAGTAGTCCTGCTCGCCCTTGTGCGTCTGCTTGGCCTCCTCCATCGCGTAGCTGAGGCGGTACTTCAGCGGCCACTCCGGCCACGGCGTGCGCTCGTCCGGGCGGCGCGGCGGGGGCTCGGGCAGCAGCTCCAGCTGCGTGATCGAGCGGGCGCCCTCGCGCACCGCGTTGCCGACGCAGTCGGCGCCGGTGTCGCCTCCGCCGATCACCACCACGTCGCGGTCCTTGGCGCTGATCTCCCGCTCGGGAGCGGGTTGGGCGACGGTCGGCTCGGGGCCGAACTCGCGCGCGATGAAGCGGTTGCGCTGGTAGAGATAGTCCATCGCGAAGTGAACGCCGTCCAGCTCCCGGCCGGGCGCCGGGAGGTCGCGCGGGACGCGCGAACCGGTCGCCAGCACGACGGCGTCGAAGCCGCCGCGCAACTCCTCGACGGTCACGTCACGCCCCACATCCACGCCGCAGCGCAGCTCGACTCCCTCCTCGATCATCTGCTCCACGCGGCGTTGCACGACCGTCTTTTCGATCTTGAAGTCGGGAACGCCGAAGCGCACCAGCCCGCCGATCGACTCGTCGCGCTCGAACAGCGTCACGCGATGACCTGAGCGACGCAGCTGCTGCGCCGCCGCCATGCCGGCCGGTCCGGAACCGACGACGGCGACCGCCTGCCCGGTCTCCGTGCGAGGCGGCTTGGGCAGCACCCAGCCCTCCTCCCAGGCGCGATTGATGATCGAGTTCTCGATCTGTTTGATCGTGACCGCGTCGCCCTCGCGGATCTCCAGCACGCAGGAGGCCTCGCACGGCGCGGGACATAGCCGCCCGGTGAACTCCGGGAAGTTGTTCGTCGCGTGCAGCTGCTCGATCGCATCGCGCCAGCGGTCGCGGTAGACGAGGTCGTTCCAGTCGGGGATCAGGTTGCCGAGCGGGCAGCCGTTGTGGCAGAACGGCACGCCGCAGTCCATGCAGCGCGCGCCCTGCTCGCGCAGCTCGGCCACGGGGCGCGTGAGCAGGAACTCGTGGTAGTCGCGTGCGCGCTCGAGCGGGTCCCGGTGGGGGATGCCGCGACGCTCGATCTGCAGGAACGCGCCCAGCTTGCCCATCAGGCCGGCACCGCCACCTGTTCCTCGGCCTGTTCACCCAGAACGCGCTTGTAGTCGTGCGGCATGACCTTCACGAACGCACCCTTCGCCAGCAGTTCGTCGAGCTCGCCAAGCACGTGCGCGGCAACCGGCGAGTCGGTGCGGCGCCGGTGCTCCTCGATCAGCTCGCGCAGCTCGCCGGCGTCCGCGGCGGACAGCGCCTCGAAGCCGACCATGCCCATGTTGCAACGCTCGGCGAAGTCCCCGGACTCGTCCAGCACATAGGCGACGCCCCCGCTCATGCCGGCCGCGAAGTTGCGTCCGGTCGGACCGAGCACGACCACGCGACCGCCGGTCATGTACTCGCAGCAGTGATCGCCGACGCCCTCGACCACTGCGCAGGCGCCCGAGTTGCGCACGGCGAAGCGCTCGCCGGCGATCCCGCGGAAGAAGGCCCGGCCGCGGGTCGCCCCGTACAGCACGGTGTTGCCGACGATCACGTTCCGCTCCGCCTTGAAGTGCTCGCCCATCCCCTCGCGCGGGCGTACCGCGATGACGCCGCCCGACAGGCCCTTGCCGGCGTAGTCGTTGGCGTCGCCGCGCAGCGTGAATGTCACCCCGGGCGCCAGCCAGCCCCCGAAGCTCTGGCCCGCCGAGCCTACGAAGTCGACCGTGATCGAGCCCTCGGGGAGGCCGTCGGCCCCGTGCTGTTGGGCGATGTGGCTCGAGAGGATGCCTCCGACGCAGCGGTTGCGGTTGCGGATCGGCAGCTCGAGCCGTACACGGCGATCGGCGATGTCGACCCGACCGTCGAGCGCCGGATCGCCGCCGTCGCGGGAGGCGTCGCCCGCACGGGCGAGCGCCGGCCTGGCGCTCTCGAGCAGCTGCCAGTCGAGCGCGTCCTCGAGTACCGGCGGCGGCGGCTCGACGCGGTGGCGCACCGCGCCCTCGGACAGCTCGATGTGCGTCAGGATGTGCGAGAGATCCACACCGCGCGCCTTCCAGTGATCGATCGCCGTGCGCGCCGAGAGCAGGTCGACGCGACCGATCGCCTCGTCGAGCGTGCGCAGGCCCACCGAGGCGAGGATCTCGCGGACCTCCTCGGCGACGAAGAAGAAGAAGTTGACGACGTGCTCGGGCGTGCCCTCGAAGCGCTTGCGCAGCTCCGGGTCCTGCGTGGCGATGCCCACGGGGCAGGTGTTCAGGTGGCAGGCGCGCATCATGATGCAGCCGGTGGCGATCAGCGGCGCCGTCGAGAAGCCCATCTCGTCGGCGCCGAGCATCGCGGCGATCACGACGTCGCGACCGGTCTTCAACTGGCCGTCCGTCTGCACCTTGATGCGCGAGCGCAGGTCATTGAGCAGGAGCGTCTGCTGGGTCTCCGCGAGGCCGATCTCCCAAGGGACCCCGGCCGACTGGATCGAGGACAGTGGCGAGGCGCCCGTCCCGCCGTCGTGGCCGGCGATCAGCACGCGGTCGGCGTTCGCCTTGGAGACGCCCGCGGCGACTGTGCCCACGCCGACCTCGGCCACGAGCTTGACCGACACCTCGGCTTTGGGGTTCGAGCAGCGCAGGTCGTAGATCAGCTGCTTGAGGTCCTCGATCGAGTAGATGTCGTGGTGCGGGGGCGGCGATATAAGCCCCACGCCGGGCATCGTGTGGCGGATCGATCCGATGTATGAGTCGACCTTGTGCCCGGGCAGCTGGCCGCCCTCGCCGGGCTTCGCCCCCTGGGCCATCTTTATCTGCAGCTCGTCGGCGTTGACGAGGTAGTGGATCGTCACGCCGAAGCGACCCGACGCCACCTGCTTGATCGCCGAGCGGCGCTGGTCTCCATTCGCGTCGGGCGTGTAGCGAGCGGGGTCCTCGCCGCCCTCCCCGGTGTTCGAGCGCCCGCCGAGGCGGTTCATGGCGATCGCCAGCGTCTCGTGCGCCTCGCGCGAGATCGAGCCGAGGCTCATCGCCCCGGTGCAGAAGCGCTTGACGATCTCGCTCGCCGGCTCGACCTGCTCGAGCGGGATCGCCTGCGGCTGTCCGTCGGGGTCGCTCGGACCGATCTTCAACAGGCCGCGGAGCGTCGCCTTGCGCGCCGCATCCTCGTTGATCGCGTCGGCGTACTCGCGGTACTTCTCGAACGCCGCGCTGCCGCGCACGGCCTCGCGCGCCTCGGCGTCGCCCTGCAGCGCCGCTCCGATGTGGCCGTTGGCCGCGCGCACGGCGTGCTGCACGAGCGCGATCGTCTCGGGGTTCCACATGTGATGCTCGCCGTCGCGCCGCCACGCGTACACGCCGCCGACCGGCAGCAGCTCGTCCTGCGGGACGGGATAGGCGCGCGCGTGACGCTCGAGCGCCTCAGCCGCCAGTACGTCCTCGCCGACCCCGCCGATGCGCGAGGCGGTGCCCGTGAAGTGCCTGTCGATCACCTCGCGATCGAGCCCGACGGCCTCGAAGATCTGCGCGCCGCAGTAGGACTGGATCGTCGAGATGCCCATCTTGGAGATCGTCTTCAGAAGCGCTTTGCCGAGGGCCTTGACGACGTTCTGCGCGGCCAGCTCGAGCGCGTCCTCGAGGGTCTGCTCGGACGTTCGGCCCTCCGCCCACGCGCCACCGATCGCCTTGGACGTCACGAGCTCGTCGAGCGTCTCGAGCATCACGTAGGGGTTGACGGCGCTCGCGCCATACCCGATCAGCGTCGCGAAGTGGTGCACCTCGCGCGGCTCGCCCGACTCGAGGATGATGCCTGCGCGCAGCCGCGTGCCTTCGCGCACGAGGTGGTGGTGAATGGCTGCCACGGCGAGCAGCGAGGGGATCGGCACGCGGCGCGGCCCCACCAGCCTGTCGGACAGCACGATGATGTTGACGCGTTCGTCGATCGCCTCCGACGCTTCGCGGCAGATGCGGGCGAGCGCCTCGCTCATCCCAGCGGCGCCCGTCTGGAGCGACCACGTGATGTTGATCGTGCGCGCGGCGAACACGTCGTGCGAGACGTGCCGGAGCGTCTCGAGCTCGCGGTTGAGCAGGATCGGCTGGTCGAGCACGAGCTTGTGCGCATGCGCCGGGGTCTCCTCGAACAGGTTCAGCTCCGTCCCGAGGCTCGTCGAGAGGCTCATCACGATTTCCTCGCGGATCGGGTCGATCGGCGGGTTGGTCACCTGCGCGAACAGCTGCTTGAAGTAGGAGAAGAGCGGCGGGGCCTGCTCCGAGAGCACCGCCAGCGACAGGTCGTTGCCCATCGAGCCGACCGGCTCGGCAGCTTCTCGCGCCATCGGCGTGAGCAGCACGCGCAGATCCTCCTGCGAGTAGCCGAACGTCCGCTGGCGGGCCCGCAGCGGCTGGTCGGAAAGCGTGACCTGGTCGGACGGCGGCAGCTCGGAGAAGGGCACCGAGCTGCGCGAATACCACTCGCCGTACGGCCGGCGCGTGGAGACCTCGCGCTTGACCTCCTCGTCCTCGACGATCCGCCCGCGCTCCAGATCGACGAGGAACAGCTTGCCCGGCTGCAGGCGGCCGAGGCGGCGCACCTGCTCTGGCGGGATGTCCAGAAGACCCGACTCCGAGCCCAGTACGACGTGCCCGTCGGTCGTCTCGACCCAGCGCCCCGGTCGCAGGCCGTTACGGTCGAGCGTCGCGCCGACGACCCGCCCGTCGGTGAACGCGACCGACGCCGGACCGTCCCAGGGCTCCATCAGACACGAGTGAAAGGCGTAGAAGCCCTTCAGGTCCTCGGGCAGGTCATCGCGATTGCGGTACGCCTCGGGGATCATCATCATCGCCGCGTGCGGCAGCGAGCGACCGCCGAGCAGCAGCAGCTCGAGCACGTTGTCGAACGTCGCCGAGTCGGAGTTGCCGGCGCTGACCACCGGCAGGATCTTCGCCAGGTCATCGCCGAACAGCTCGCTGCGCAGCTCGCTCTCTCGCGCGCGCATCCAGTTGACGTTGCCCATCACCGTGTTGATCTCGCCGTTGTGGCAGATCACGCGATAGGGGTGCGCGAGCTCCCAGCTGGGGAACGTGTTGGTGGAGAAGCGCGAGTGCACGAGCGCCAGCGCGCTCTTCGCGCGCTCGTCGCGAAGGTCCGGGTAGAAGGCCGCCAGCTGGTAGCTGATCAGCATGCCCTTGTAGTTGAGCGTGCGCGAGGAGCTCGAGGAGACGTACAGTCCCGGCTGCTCGGCGGTCAGCTCGCAGATCCGCCGGATCACGTACAGCTTGCGCTCGAACGCGTCCTGGTCCTCGGCGTGCTCCGGTCCGGCGCCGACGAACAGCTGCCGGATCACCGGCCGGCACGCGCCCGCGACCTTACCCGTGTGCTGCTCGTCGACAGGCACGTCGCGCCACCCGAGCACCCGTTGGCCCTCGGCCTCGACGGTCCGCTCCAAGAGCTGTTGCAAACCGGCTCGAGCCGCGTCGTCGGTCGGCAGGAAGCACATCAGCACCCCATACGCGCCCGGCGGGGGGAGCTCGAAGTCGACGACCGCCCGCAGCAACTCGTCGGGCATCTGCATGAGGATCCCGGCACCGTCTCCCGTGCCGGGGTCCGCGCCGGAGGCCCCACGATGCTCGAGGTTCTCCAGCGCGGTGATCGCCCGCGTGATCACCTCGTGCGTCGGCTGGTTGTCCAGCCGCGCGACCATGCCGACGCCGCACGCGTCGTGCTCGAAGCGGGGGTCGTAGAGACCGACGGCCCTAGGCGGCTGCTTGGTTTGCGAAGTCATGGAAGTGCTCCCTTGGGGCGGTGCAATCCCCCGTGGCACGGGCAGGTGGGCACCTGAGGCGTGGCCAGAAAGCGTAGCAGCGCGGGGGGTCCACAAACCAGCTGCGAGCGAGAATCCGAAGCGCCTCGCGAGGGGGCCCGAGAGGAGCGTTGCACGCACCTTTCCGGCCCCTATCCGCCGCCTCCGCGGGGGTCTGTGGGCTCCTCTCGCGACGTCTCCGCCTCGCCCCACGAGCACAGCCCTCCCCTGCCCGGGCACGTGAGGCACAACCCGCGGTGCGGGTTCGGGCTCACGGCGAACGACCGCTCGCGGGCTCGCGCGATCCGCGCCGCCAGCCGCGCTTCGAGCTCCGGTCGCTCGGCGGCCCGGAAGCGAACGCCGACCGGCTCCTCCGGCCGCTCCAGGAACCAGTGGACGATCTCCACCCGCTCGGCGCCCTCGCGCAATATGGCCAACGCATAGAGCAGCCGCTGCACGCCGTACTCGCGTTCCGCGAGCTCGCCCAGCGCGACGTCCGGGCCGACCCGGTCGCTCTTGTAATCGACGATCAGGCGCCCGCCGTCCGGCTCGAGCGCCAGCAGGTCGATGACGCCCGTGATCAGCGGCTCCCGCGCCCCGAGTGAGAAGGCGAACGGATGCTCGCGACGCACCGCGCTCGCCGCCGCCAGCCGAGCGGCCGGGCCCGCATCGCCCGCCCGCGCGATCAGGGCGGCGATCTCCTCGCGCTCGCCCGGCGCGACACGCAGCCCCAGCTCGCGCGCTACGCCCGTGACCTCGGCGGAGGACACCGGCCGCGGTCTGGCGAAGTCCAACGACTCCATCAGCCGATGGATCAGCGTCCCGCGCGCGCGCGCCTCGAGGCCACGCTCGCCGGCGGGCGCACGCGCCGCCGCGCGATCCTCTGGGATGCCGAGCACGCGTTCGAGGTAGTAGCGATAGCCGCAGCGCTCGAGCTCGCTCAGCGCCGTGTAGCTGAGCGACGACAGGCTCTCGCGCGCCGGCTGTGCGGCGCGCGGCGGGGGCTCGTCGGCCCCCTCGAGCTCCGCCGCTTCGCATGGGCCCTGCGGCGCGGCCACCGTCGCGTCCAGCGCGTCCGGCGGCGCCGACGGCTGGTCGGAGGCAAGCACCGCGCCCACGGTGCCCGGCGTGTTCAGCCTGCAGCGCACGCGCACCGAGCCTCCCGGGCCAAGCCGGAGATCGTGCACCGCTGCCTGACCGGCACGAGCGAGCTCGGGCAGCTCCTCGGCCAGTGCCGGGGCGAGCCAGGAGATAGGGGTCGGGGGCTCGCGCCGCGGCCAGCGCTCGAAGTCGATCGAGCCGCTGAGTAGCAGCCGCTCGCGCGCGCGCGTCATGGCCACGTAGAGAATCCGCTCCTCCTCCTGCGCTTCCCGCTGCTGGCGCTCGCGGCAGAGATCCTCGTAGTCGAGCGCCGGGCTCGAGCGTGCGCCATCGAGACGCGCCAGGCGAATGCCGATGCGTTCCCCCTCGACGAGCAGGTCCGGCGACTGTGTGTTCGGCAGGCGGCCGAGGTCCGCCAAGCACACGACCGGGAACTCGAGACCCTTCGCCGCGTGGACGGTCATCAGCCTGACCGCGTCCGGCTCGACCCCCTCGACGGGCGCGTCGGGCTCGACGGTGACCGCCTCCCCGAGGTACTCGATATGGTCGAGGAAAGCGCGCAGATCGCGCCCTTCGCGCGCCTCGAAGCGGCGCGCGAGGCGCAGCAGCTTGTGCACGTTCGCCAGGCGGCGCTCGCCCCAGTCGAGCGAGAGCACGTGGTCCCGGTAGCCGCTCGCATCGACGGCCCGCTCGATCAGCTCGGAGATCGTTCGCCTCGACGCGGTCTGGCGCTCACCGCGCAGACGCTCGCAGAAGCGTCCCAGCGCCTCACGATCGCCCGGCACGAGCCGCGACCCCAGCTCGCCCTCGCCCGCGGCCGCGGCGAGCGCCGTCTCCCACACGCCGCCACCCGCCGCGCTTGCGGCCTGCGCGAGCAGCGCCAGGCAGTCGCGCGAGCAGTCGGCCAGCGGCGAGGCCAACGCGCCGTAGAGCGCCTCCTCGTCCAGTGGATTGGCAAGCGCGCGCAGATAGGAGACCAGGTCCCCGATCTGCTGGTGGCGCCAGAACGCGCCGACGGCCGCGAGGGTGCGCAGGCCGCGTAGCTGCAGCGCGCGCTCGAACACCTCGAGGTCGCCGGTCGCACGCAGCAGCACGACAACCTCGCCCGGGCGCGCCTGCCCCGCCGCGACGAGCTCGGCCACCCGCTGCGCGAGCATCCGCGCCTCGGCCTGACGCCACAGCTGCGTGTGCGGCAGCCCGGCGGCGATCCGATCCTCGAGCTCCTCCCACCCCTCGGCGTCCGTCAAGAGCAGCTCGACCAGCGGCTCCTGCAAAGCACGCGCCTGCGCATTGGACTCCGACCGATCCGCGACGGCCGGCGACCCATTCGGGACGGCCGGCGCGTCCGCGTCGGCGCGTCCAGCGAGGAGCGGGGCGTAGTCGGAGAAGCGCCCGGAGAAGACCAGGTTCACGACATCCAACAGCCCCCTGCGACTGCGGAAGTTGTGCGTGAGCGCGACGCTGCCGCCGCGCCGTCCGAGCTCGACTCGCCGATCCCGAAAGAGCCTCACGTCGGCGTGCCGGAATCCGTAGATCGACTGGAACTCGTCCCCAACCGTGAAGAGGTTCTCGCGCGCCAGGGCTCCGAGGATCTCGAGCTGGCGCGGATTGGTGTCCTGAAACTCGTCCACCATCAACAGCTCGAAACGATCCGACCAGCCGCTCCGCACGTCCTCGCGCTCCGCCAGCAGGTCTCGCGCGAGCAGCTCGAGGTCGTCGAAGTCGACTGCCGCGCGCGCGCGCTTGAGCCGCTCGTAGGCCAGGCCGAAGCGCTCGAGCAGCTCGTCGAGCAGCGCACACGCCTTCGCGGCGTCGACCTCGAGCGCCTCGGCACGACCGTCGACGGTCACGGGCGGCAGCCGCGGAAGCCGCCGGCCGCGGCTGCGGAGCTCCCGATGGACCTGTTCGAGCATCGCGCGTACGCGGTCCACGCGGAAGGCCGCGAGCAGATCGACCGCCGCGCCCCGTTCGCCGATCAGGAACTCGCGCACGGCCGCTTCGAACGCGCGCTCCCGCAGGCGTCCCGCGAGCCCCTCGTCGATGATCGCGAAGTCGGGGTCGAGTCCGGCCGCCAACGGATGAGCGCGCAGCAGGCGAGCACAGAAGCCATGGAAGGTGCCGACGAAGGCCGCCTCGGTGTCCCGCGCCGCCTCGCGGTCGCCGCGCTCGAGCAGCCGGGCCCGCACCCGCGCCCGCAACTCGCCGGCCGCACGCTCGGTGAATGTGATCGCAAGGATGCTTCCGGGGGCGATGCCGTCCTCGCGGATCGCCCGGACGAAGCGCTCGACTAGCACCGAGGTCTTGCCGCTCCCGGCGGCCGCCGAGACGAGCAGCGGCTCGGCCCTGCGCGAGATCGCCTGCTCCTGCTCGGCTGTCAAGGCGGCCGGCTCGTCCGGCAAGGCGCCGGGCTCGCCCGGAAGGCTGCAGGGCTCCTCCGGCAGAGAGCCGTGCTCATCCACGCGCGCGTCGCTTGTCACGTCGCCGCCCGCGAACATCTCCAGCTGCGGGTCGTCCGCCCCCTCGGACATCACCACTCGCACCTACAGATCGTCGGGTGACTGCAGCCGCCCTTGAACGCACACGTCGCCGGTCGCGCCTGCAGTTCGCCACGAGCGGCCTGAGCGGCGACCTCGCGCGCCTCCGCCAACGCTGCCGCGAGCAGCTCGCGCAGCTCCGCGCTCTCGCGGACGTCGGTCCGCAGGCAGGGGATCTCGACTCCGCTCTCGCCGTCGAGGACCCCGCGAGCGCGGAGGTCCTCGCCCGACAGCGGCTGGTAGAAGCCGCCGACAGACCGCAGGCCGCGGAGCTGCTCGACCGCCAGCATGTAGAGCGCGACCTGCAGGTTTCCGTCTTTGATCCATCGCGCCGCGGCCGGCGCCTGGCTGCTCTTGTAGTCGTAGACGACCGCCTCGCCCTGCTCGCCGATATCGACCCGATCGATGCTCCCTCGCATCCGCACGTCGCCGCCCAGCTCGAACGCTGGCAGCTCGCTCGCCTCACCCCCCGCGTCGCCCTCCTCGAACCCGAACCCTAGCTCGAACTCGGCCGGTTCCAGGGGATTCTCGTTCTCGGCGACATGCTCGAGATAGCGCCCAAGGTCGGCGTGCAGCCGCCGTCGCACGGCGATTCGGCGCTCGGGCGAGACAGACAGGGGACGTGCGGCCTCGTTGGCGGCGAGGGCGGCGGCGAGCAGATCGCGCGCGAGGCGCAGGTTCGCGGGCGTTACGCGTGCCGAGCCGGTTTCGCTGCGCAGTTCTTCGAGCGTCTCCTTCAGCGCCACGTGGGCAAGCCCGCCGCGGGCAAACGGCTCGGGCTCGGGCTCGAATGCCTCCGGTCGCAGCATCCGCTCCACGAACCACGCCACCGGGCAGCTGATCCACTTCTCGAGCGACGTTGCCGACCAGACGTGCTCACGCAGACCGGCCAGCAGCTGCTCGTCGCGCAGCGGATCGCCTGGGGTGGGCGGCGGGCGCGACGTCGTCGCCGGGCGTGAGTCCTCGGCGGCCCCCAGCGGGCGGCGCAGACGTTCGCTGGACAGGCGCTCGGCGAACAGATCGCAGACGTCGTCGACGAACAACGAGCGCGAGGCGGTCTCCCCGTCGTCGTCGGCCACGTGCCAGCTGAGGATCAGCTGCTCCTCGGGACGCGACAGCGCCGCATACAGCAGATACCGCTCGGAGGCCAGTACGTCCTCCTGCTCTCCCAACCACAGCCCCGAGACCTCGGCAAGCCGTCGCCTCTCCTCCTCGGCCAGGAACGGCTGGGGTCGGGCGCGAGCCGGGAAGACGCCCTCCTGCAGACCACAGACGAACAGCGCGCGCACCCGGCGTGCGCGAAGCGCGAGCGGGTCGAGCACGGCAACGGCGCCCGGCACGGGGCGCTCTCCGCTGACGAACTCGACGCGCTCCAGCGTGCGCGCCAGCTCGTCAGCGCCGACGGGCGCGAGCGCGGGGTCCAGGCGCGCGAGATCGCGCAGCTCGGCGAGCGCGGCGCGCCCGGCTGCGAGCGCAGCCGCCTCGTCGAGCTCATCGGCCTCGAGGACGCGCGCGCCGGCGCGCCGCGGGGCACAGAACAGCCGGTAGAGCTCGCGCGCCGCGCGCTCGAGCAGTGCCGGCGCGCCACTACCGGCGGCGTCCTGGAGTCGGTCGATCGCCTCGAGGCGCCAGTGACGCGCCTCCCACAGCCCCCTGGCCTCCTGCGCGCTCAGCGCGCCGGCGCGCCGCGCCCTGATCTCCAGTGCGTCCACAAGCGCGCCGCGTTCGATCAGCCCCGGCGCGCGCAGCCAGGCGAGCAGGTCGCCGAGCTCGCCGCTGCATGAGCTGTCCTGCGCCGGCACGCAGCGCAGCAGCCCGAGCATCGCCCTGCCGACTGCGGCGTCGCCGAAGGGGCGCCGCCGCTGCAGCGCGAACGGGATGCCCGCGGCCGAGAGGACCTCTTCGAGCAACTCAGTGACCGTTCCGCCCGGCCGCACGAGGACTGCGATCTCCTCCGGCGCCATCCCCCCCTTCAGCATCGCGCCGAGCTCGCGGACGATCAGCTCGAGCTCGGCGCGCTCGCCGCCGCCCTCGAGCAGGCGGATCGCGGCCCCGGGGTCGATCCGCGCGCCGTGCGGCTCGAACAGTGAGCGCTCGAGGTGGCTGAGCGCGGCACGCGAGCCCGGCGAGTAGTGCTCGGCGCGCGAGTGGAGCTCGCGGTGCTCGCTGGCGAGCGGAGCCAGGGCATGGAACGTCGCGGCGCGCCCGGCGAACGCCGCGCGGCCCGGCTCGAAGGCCAGCGACACCGTCACGTGCGCCCCGACGACGCTGCCAAGCGTCTCGATCGCGTCGATCTGCAGGCTGGTCAGGTCGTCGAAGCCGTAGAAGAGCACCGGCGCCCCGCCCCACAGGGCCGGGCGCTCGCGCAGCGCGTCGAAGGCGCGTACGGCGCGCTGCTCCGAGTCCAGGCGGCCGAGTCGCGTGAGCGTCGCACGGTACTCGGCGAATAACCTTCCCAACTCGCCCTGTGTGGCTCCCGGTCCATCGGCGGCCAGCCACGCCGACAGCGCCTGGCTGAGCCTCGCGGGGCTCACGCGCCGAACCTGCAGCTCGGCGAGGAAGTCCGCCAGGGCGCGCACGACGCCGGGAGCCACCGGAGCGTCGTCCGCGCGAGCGATCGAAGTCCGGCCAGCGAGCGCCTCGAGCACTCGCTCGCGCGCCACCGCGCCGAGGATCGGCTCGCGCACGCCCGCGCGCTGGACCGCCTCGTCGATCAGGTCCGCGAAGCGCTCCACGCGCACGCCGACCGCCGCCCGCTCGCCGGCCAGCTCGCGCAGGTAGTGCTCGACGTCAGCTCGCGTCGGCACGACGAGCAACGGCTCTTCGCCGTGGGCGACGTGCCGCCGCATCGCGTCCATCACCAGCTCGGCCTTCCCCGCGTTCGCGGGTCCCGTTATGAGCGTGATCGGCATCCTGCGCCCATCCTCGCGCACCCGCCCGACATCGCCGCGGGGTGCGAACGAGCGTCAGCCCGGCGCCGTCGAGGCGCTACGCGGCGCTGCGTTGACCGACCGCGGCTGGCGCGTCGTCCTTGGACTTGGCGCTCGTCAGCTCGCTGGACTCGGCCTCGGCCTCCGGCGGCTTGGCACCCTCCTTGGCCCACTCCTCGTCGAACTCGACACGCCATTTGCCGTCCTCCGTCTGGCTCATCGCCAGATGCGCCCTGAACGAGCGGCCGCTGCGCCCGCGGAAGCCCGTCACGGCGCGCTCGGTGTAGCCCGTCTTGATCAGTTCGCGCGCGATCTGGACGGGCAGCGTCTTGCCGGCTTTCGACTTCCAGATGACGAACCCGCAGCCGGGATCCTCGCGTGCCCAGCATGAGTAGCCCTTGCGGTTCTCGGAGATCTCGTGACCGCACACCGGACACGGCCCCAGCTTGGCGCGCGGGATGCGCACGTCCTTGAGCGTCTCGTCGAGCTTCTTGACCGTCTGCTCGGCGAAGCCCGCGATATCGCTCATGAAGTCCTTGCGCGAATCCTCGCCGCGCTCGATCTTGCCCAGCCGGTGCTCCCAGCTGCCGGTCAGTTCCGGCGAGGTAAGAGCGTGCGCGTCGAGCAGCCTGATTACATTGAGTCCCTTCTCCGTAGCCACGAGCGCCCGCGCGTCGCGCTCGACGTAGCCAACCGTGATCAGCCGCTCGATGATCGCCGCGCGCGTGGCCGGCGTGCCGATGCCCGACTCCTTCATCGCCTCGCGCAGCTCGTCGTCGTCGACGAGCTTGCCCGCCGTCTCCATCGCGCCGAGCAGCGACGCGTCGCTGTAGCGGCGTGGAGGTTTGGTTTCCTTGCGATCGCTCGCGATCTCCTTCGTCTGGACGGTCTCGCCGTCCTCCAGCCTGGGTAGCTGCTGGTCGACGCCCTCGTCTTCCTCCCCCTTCGGCGCGGCGTCGGATGCCACCTCGTCGTACACCCCTCGCCAACCCGGCACGAGCAGCAGCTTGCCGCGCGTGCGGAACACGTGCCCGTCGCCCATCGTCTCCGAGGCGCCCACGGTCGTCTCCACGCGCGTGTTCTCGAACACGGCCTCCGGATGGAAGACGGCGAGAAAGCGTCGCGCAACCATGTCGTAGATGCGCCGGTCGTCGGAGCCCATTTTGTCGAGCTTGTGCTCGGAGCGGGTAGGGATGATCGCGTGGTGGTCGGTGACCTTCTCGTCGTTCACGACGCGCGCCAGTGGCAACAGGTCGAGCCCCGTGACGTACTCGGCGCCCTTGCGGTACTCGGGCTGCGCGCCGACCAGCTCGGCGATCGGCTTGATCTCCGCGACCATGTCGGTCGTCAGGTAGCGCGAGTTCGTGCGGGGATAAGTCAGCGCCTTGTGCTCCTCGTAGCAGCGTTGCGCCGCGGCGAGCGTGCGTTTGGCGGAGAACCCGTAGCGGTTGTTCGCCTCGCGCTGCAGCGTCGTCAGGTCGTAGAGCATCGGCGCTTTCTCGCGCTGCTCCTTCTTCTCGAGCTTCGTGATCAGGCCCGGCTTGCCCTCGCACGCGCGCACGATCGCCTCGGCCTTCTCGGCGGTGGCAATGCGCGGCTTGGCGCCCTCGTGGAAGCGACCTTCATATACGCGCTTGCCGTCGGCCTCGAAGATGCCATCCACTAGCCAGTAGGGCTCGGGCACGAACGCTTTGACCTCCTCCTCGCGGCGGGCGATGATCGCGAGCGTCGGCGTCTGCACGCGCCCCAGCGACACCGCGCCATCGAAGGAGCTGCGCAGGCGGATCGTCGCCGCGCGCGTGGCGTTCATGCCGACGATCCAGTCGGCCTCCGAACGCGACCTCGCCGCCTGCTCCAGGCGCACGAAGTCCTCGGCTGGACGCAGCGACGTGAAGGCCTCCTTCATCGCTGCGTTCGTCATCGAGTTCAGCCACAGCCGGCTGACGGGCTTCTTGCCTTTGGCCTTCTCATACAGGTACGCGAAGATCAGCTCCCCCTCGCGGCCTGCATCGCAGGCGTTGACGACATCGGCGACGTCGTCGCGACCGATCTGCTTGGTGACAACCGACATCTGCTTGCGCGAGCGCTCGTCGCGCACAACCAGCTTGAAGTGCTCCGGCACGATCGGCAGGTCGTCCATCCGCCAGCGCTTGAGCTTGGGGTCGTACTCGTCCGGTTCGGCAAGTTGAACGAGGTGCCCGACGGCCCACGTGATGACATGCTCCGGCCCTTCCAGCCAACCCTCGCCTTTCTGGAAGGGGCCCTTGAGCACGCGCGCGAGATCCTGCCCGACTGAGGGCTTCTCGGCTATCACAAGCGTCTTCGACATCGCGGTCAGCGTAGCGGGTGGGTTGTGACGGCATTGCGGGCCCGGCGGGCGGACGGACCGGAGAACCCCGGACGCGAGGGCCAGCCGAGCAACGAGCGCCCAATCTAGCCGCCGATCGGGGCGCGCGGGTTGGCACCCCAGAAGACCTGCGTTCCGAGCATGCCGATGAGGGTCACGAACACGAGGTTCAGCACCATCGACTTCGCCGTGGCCGTCCCCACACCGGCCGGCCCACCGCTGGCGTTGTAGCCGTAGTAGCAGGCGACGAGCACGATGACCGTGGCCATGGACATGCCCTTGATCACGCTGAACAACAGGTCCGGGGCGTTCTGGAACTGCCAGAAGATCAGCAGGAAGCCGCCCGAGGATACAAACCCGAGCTGCTTGACCACCGCAAGGTAGGAGCCAAGGTACGCCACGCCGATCGCCGAGATGTACATGAACGGCAACACGATCCAGGCGGCGAGTAGGCGGGTGGCGCAGAGGAAGACCATCGAGTCGACGCCCATCACCTCGAGCGCGTCGATCTCCTCGGAGATGCGCATCGCGCCGAGCTCGGCCACGATGCCCGTGCCGACCTTAGCGGCCATGATGTAGCCGAACGCATACGGGACGGCCTCACGCAGGTCGCACCACGCGGAGAACACGCCCGCGTAGGCCGGCGCGCCCGTGGACAGGGTGAAATACGCCCCCCCGATCCCACATACGCCCAACCCCATCAGGAACGAGAACGACCAGATGACGGCCGTCGAGCCGACGATCAGGATCCCCGACTGGCGCAGCGCCTCGCCGAAGAAGCGGAAGACGCGCAGCCCGTAGACGTCGCCGACGATTTTGCTGGTGAACTTGCCGATTTCGCCGGTCACCGCGAGCCATTCGCGCGGCATGGCGAGCAGCTCGCTCACTTGATCACCAGGATATTCGGGTGGGTCGCGAGCAGGGTCTGCGTGAACACGTAGTTCATCACGCCGATCCCCAGAAACGAAACGACGACGGCTTCGTTGACCGCGCGCCCAACGCCCTCGGCACCACCGGACGCGGTCATGCCCTTGTAACAGCAGACGATCGCGATGATCGCGCCGAAGCAGGTCGTCTTCAGCACCGAGCCCCACAGGTCGGTCGTCGAAGCGTTGGCGAACAGCGTGCCCCAGAACGGCCCCAGCGGCTGGCCGTTGACGAGCTCGGCCGCGATGCCACCGAAGATCCCGAACAGCAGCGAGTAGATGTCGAACAGCCCTGTCACGACCATCAGCGCGAGGAAGCGCGGCACGACGAGGTTCTTGACGGGGTCCACGCCGAGCACCTGCAGGGCGTCGAGCTCCTCGCGAATCTTACGCGCACCGAGATCGGCCGTGATTGCGGTGCCGGCGATCCCGGCGACGACGACCGACGTGATCAGCGGGCCGATTTCGCGGATCGCCGCTAGCACGAAGAATCCCCCGAGACGATCCAGCGCGCCGAACAGCGTGAGGAAGTTGGCCGCCTGCAGGCCGGGAGCGCCGTAGCTGATCGCGACGGTCGTAATGAGCAGCGGAAACCACACGAGCCGCAGCGCGAAGAGGAACTGGGATACGAGCTCCCCGCCGTACGGGTAGGGCGGGCGCACGGCCGAGGAGATCGTCCTTCCCGTCAAGAGCACCACGTCGCCGAATTCCTCGAGCACAGCGCGCGCCGAGCCAAGCACTCTCGCCGCCACCGGATCGAGCCGGTGGGGGCGGGCCTGGCGTTCGCGGGTCGGAGGCAGCTCCGCCGCAGTCGACTCGTCCGGTCGAAATCCTCGCGGAGCACCGTGCTCTTCGCTCATTGTGCAACTCTACTAGATGACTAGCACATTAGGGGTTTTTCATCGGCAACCGCTAACGTCTTGGTATGTCCCAGGAAGCCGAGACATCTGAAATGGACGACTTCAAGGTCTGGGTCGACCGCGACGCCGACGTTCCGGTCGGCGTCCAGCTCGACTGGGCGTTGTGCGCACATATTCGTGATGGCCGCTTCAAGCCCGGTGACCAGCTCCCCACGCTACGGGAGCTCGCGGAGGCGAGCGGTCTGAACGTCAACACGGTGCGCGCGGTCTACCAGCGCCTGGAGCAGAAGGGCCTGATCGATAGCCACCAGGGCAGCGGCACGTTCGTCGCGCCGGCGCGACGGCGATCGTCGGATGTCGCAACGATCGCCGCCAACGCCGCGCGTGAGGCGAGCGAGACGGGAGTGGACCTGCGAGAGGTCGCGGCCGCGCTGTACGTCTCGCAGGATGGCTCGACCCTGCAAGCGAGCGACGGCAATGATCGATCGGAGGCGGACAGGCGACGACAACTTCGCGTTCAGATCGCATCGCTCGAGCGAACGCTCGGGGAGATCGAGGCTGAGCATCCCGGCGTCGCGCCCGCGTCCACGCAGACACGGCGGGGCATCGGTCCGGCGCTGCTCACCTCTCAGGAGCTCGAACAGGTGCGGGCGCTCCTGCTGCGCAGGCTGACCACCGTCCAAACCGCAATCGACGAGTACATCGGCGTGAGCGCGCCTCAGGCCGAGCCCGCGCGTCGGCCTCGCGAGACCAAAGCACAGAACGCCCGGACGTCAAAGCGCACACCGCGCGCGCGGACAACCACGCGCCCGGCGCCGGCGAGCACCTGAACATCCTGCGCGCCGTTCTCGCCGCCGCGGCTGGGGTGCTCGGCGGTGATCACGGCGCTCCCGATCAGCAACGTATCGCGCACACGAGAGGCGAGGGATGGGCGGCGAAGAAGATGTACCAAACGACCAGCGTGATGACGGACACGTACACGTTGATCACCACAACGCCCTCCAGCGAAGTCACTCCCAGCTTCTGCCTCAGGCCAGCTCCCTCCGGCGCGCACAGGCGGCGCAGCCAGGTCGCCTTGTGTTCGACGCGACGTAGCCCGATCAGCTCGTCGTAAACATTGGTGAGCCACGCCAGCGCCAGCACCGTCAAGAACTCCAAGATGGCGAGCACGACGAGCACGACGCCGACGGCCGCCATGCTCAGAGTTTGCGCGCCGACCGCCTGAGAGCCGACCCACAGCGCCAGCAGGGGGCAGCCGGTCCACACATTGACCGTCACAAGCGCCGTCACACCCGCCATCGCCGCCCTCTTGCACGCCATCACGCGGTGCCGAGTTGCCTCTTCGAACGCGAGATGATCTGACCGGGTCGTCTTCCCCATCGCCAAGTCCGCCTTCTCGCAACCTTATTCCCATTCGGGCTGTCGCACGACGCGCGCGTCAGCCCGACGCGCAACCCTCGGTGCTCACCTGCCCGCCGCCGGCCGCGCGGGACCGCGCTTCGGCGAGCACGTGGGCGACCGTCGCGTTGGCCACGCCGTAGCCGCCCGGAGGGCCGCCGCCGACCGTGCCCGCGAAGAGGGTGGTCAGGACCCGGCCGTCGGTGTCCACGAGCGGGCCGCCCGAGTTGCCGGGGCGCACCACTCCGCGCAGCGGCGTGAGCAGGCGGTGAACCGGCCCGTGGCCATACGCGTCGTCGGTGAGAACCGTCTGCGTGCGCCCGATGCGTGCCGAACGGACCTCGAACGGACCGTTCTCCGGATAGCCGAGGATCGCCCCGGCGCGGCCCGAGGGCGACGCGGAAACGAGCCGGAGCGACGGCAGGCCGAGGTCGGGGACGCTCAGCACGGCGAGGTCGTCGGTCGGATCGAAGGCGATCGCTCGCGCCGGAAGGCTCGGCGAGCGGCCGCCGACCTCCACGGTGGTGTCCTGCTCCCCGGCGACAACGTGCGCGTTGGTGACGACCGTATCCGGCGCAGCCACCCATCCCGAGCCCTCGATCGCCAGGCCGCAGGCCGTTCCCAGGACACGCACGACGCTGCGCGAGGCCGCTTTCACGCCCGGTGCGCGCGCGATCCGCGGCGGGGGCGCGGAGACGTCCGGCGAGGGCCCCGCGATCGAGGGCAGCGGATCGAGGCGCGAGAGAGCGTTGAGAACCGGCCCGGACGGCGGCAGCAGGACATTCAGCTCGCGCAGGATCGCCGAGCGCTGGATGTCGGCGCGCAGCTTCCCCTGGCTGGGCGCCTGCGCCACCACGGCGGCCACGATCCACACGACGCCGAGCGCCAGCGCGGCTCCGAGCACGGCGCCGAACAGGCCGTCGAGAACGCCGAGTCCCGGGACGACGAGCGCACGCCTGACCTTGAAACCGAGCCCCTCCATGCCGCTGGCGAGGATCGCCCCGGCGAGCAGCGCGCCGAACAGCCCAAACGCCGGCGCATAGGGGGAGGCCGAGCCCTGCGGAAGCAGTAGAGGACCCAGGCGAGTTCCGAGGAATGCACCTATCGCAAACCCCCCGAAGGAGAGCACGCCGACGATGAAACCTCGTCGGAAGCCGAAAGAGGCGAGGATTGCCGCGAACGCGACGATGATCCAGTCGAGCCCCGTCACCCGCCATGTTCTATCGCTCCCTGACTGAGAAGCAGACACTTCGGGTGCGGCGCGCGCGCCCGGTGATCGCGCTGGCGGGCGTGGCGTTTGCGGTCGGCGCGATCGTCGGCGCCAACAGCGGGCCCTCGACGGCCAACGCGCTCGCCGGGCGTTTCGCCGTCGCGTGGGCCAAGCGCGACTACCGGAAGATGTATCTCGAGATCGACCCCGCCACCCGGCGAACGCTGTCAGCCGACGAATTCGCGTCCGCCTACAGCGCGGCGATGAAGACGGCAACCGCGACGAGCCTGCGCGTGACGGGCAAGCCGCGCAGCGCGCCGGGGGGCTCCGTCGCGGTGCCGGTGCGCGTCCGCACGCGCCTGTTCGGCACGCTTGCGCTGATTGCCGAGCTGAAGGTCGTCGGCGACGCCGAAGGGGGCTCGACGGTCGCCTGGTCGCAGTCGCTCGCGTTTCCCGGCATGCGCGCCGGTGAGACGCTCAAGCGCCGTACGGCGCTCCCGCGACGCGCGACGCTGCTGGCGCGGGACGGATCCGTGCTGGCGGAGGGCGCGGCGACGGACGCGGGGCACCGCGGCTCGCAGCTCGGAGAATCGGCCAGCGCGGTGATCGGCGAAGTGGGTCCTATCCCGACCTCGCGGCGCGCGGCGCTCGAAGCGCTCGGCGTACCCTCCGATGCGATCGTGGGCACCACGGGCCTCGAGCGCGCGCTCGATGCGCGCCTGCGCGGGACGCCGGGCGGCGAGCTGCTCGCGGGCCGGCGCGTGCTCGCGACGGCCTCGCCGCACGCGGCGCGGGCGGTGCGGACGACCGTCTCGCCCAGCGTCCAGCGGGCGGCCGTGAGCGCGCTCGGAGGCCAGCTGGGCGGGATCGTGGCGCTGCAACCGGCGACCGGGCAGATCCTGGCGGTCGCAGGCATCGGCCTGGACAGCCTGCAGCCACCTGGATCGACATTCAAGATGATCACGCTGAGCGGCGTTCTGGCGGCACACCTGGCCAGCCCGCACACGGTCTTCCCCTATGTCACTCATGCGACGCTCGACGGCGTCAAGCTGAGCAACGCCAACGGCGAGGAATGCGGCGGATCGCTCGAACTGGCCTTCGCGGTCTCGTGCAACTCCGTGTTCGCTCCGCTCGGGGCGAAGCTCGGCTCCGCCCGCCTCGTGGCGATGGCCGAACGCTACGGCTTCAACCACGACCCGGGAATCGAAGGCGCAGCCGAGAGCACGCTGCCCGCGGCATCCGCTATCCAGGGGGGACTCGAGACCGGATCGACGGCGATCGGGCAGGGACAGGTCCAGGCGAGCACGCTGCAGATGGCGATCGTCGCGGCGACGATCGCCGACGGCGGGCGCCGGCCGCGGCCGACATTCACGCCCGGGCCACGAGCCGCGGCGGTGCATGTCACGACGAGCGGCGTCGCGCACACCGTGCGGCGACTGATGACCGGAGTGGTGCGCAACGGAACCGGCACCTCGGCGGCGATCCCGGGGGTAGTCGTCGCCGGTAAGACGGGCACCGCCGAACTGAAGACCCAGTGCAGCTCGTCCTCGGAATCGGAATCCGGCGAATCGGCTGCGCGCGAACCGGGCTCGGGGTGCCAGGGTGCGGCCAGCGATCCCAGCAACACCGACGCCTGGTTTGCGTCGTTCGCCCCGGCGCTTCACCCGCGGATCGCGGTTGGCGTGCTGCTCGTCAAAGACGGAGCGGGGGGCGACACGGCCGCGCCCGTAGCGAGGCAGGTGCTCGAAGCCGGTCTGCAGGCCAGCCGGTAGGCGATCGGGCCGAACCCACCAGCCTGTCGATCTGCCCGCCGCCCGAAGCTAGACGTCGAGCTCGGCCGAGGCCCGCTCGGCCGCGTCGCCGGGATCGACGATCGTCAGCTTCAACGGCCGGTTGTCCAGCGAGACGGTTTGGATCTTGAACAGCAGCAGCGCGCCTTGGGTGGTTCCATCGGCCGCGATCGTGTCGGGCCGTGGCAGGCGACCGTCGCCGGGTACGTTGCCCGCGTTATATGCGAACTCGTTGGTCGCTCCGGGCGCGATCGGCTGGTAGCGGTTGCCTTGCGTGTCTGCGATCGTGAGATCGCTTGCGGCCGGCTGCGCGGCCGAGTGGTTGTTGTAGACCTGCAGGAACACGGCGAACCACTCCTGCCCCGGAGCGAGCTTCTGCTGTTCGGGCGATAGGCCCTGCAGGTAGGCGGAGTCCTCGGTGTCGTAGGGATTCAGCTGGCGCGAGAGCTGCACCTCGTAGACGAGCGGGCCGACGTCGAGGTAGGGCGCGTTGGCGCCCGACTCGCCGGCGTACGTGCCCGTGGTGACCTTCGTATGCGAATCGCCGCACGCTACGAGCCCGATCGCGGCGAGCGCTACGAGCGCCAGAAACGAGAGCTTGCGCAGACGGCTGGACATGCGACGCGGCAGTCTATCCGGCGGCGACGGTCACACGATGCCCGCGGCCCTCGCCCCGCTCGATGATCGCGCGCAGCCGTCGCATCGCACGAGTGTTCTTGCGCTTCGTCCAGCCGCGTGCGCCGAACGCCTCCATCAGGCGATCCGACAGCGTCGCCGGGACGGTCTCGAGCGTGAAGCGCACGCGCGTGGTGCCCGAGGCGCCAAGCGCCAGCTCGTAGGTGCCGAGCGTGCGGATTCGGTTGTTCTTGCCCGTCCGTCCGGCCTCGACGATCCGGTAGGGGCGCGCGACCTCGACGAACGTCACGTCCGCCCAGCTGAAGCGGTTGCCGGGCGCCTTCACACGAAAGCGAGCCCCGGCGCCGCGCCCGACCGAGTCGATCCGCGTGAGGTGCCAGTCGACGAGGTAATGGTCGGTGAACTCGCCGTGGTTGGCGATGTCCTGCAGGTAGTCGAAGACCTGCTCTCGAGGAGCGGAGATGACGGTCGAGACGGTTACGGGATCCACGGCGCCCGCCAGTCTAGAGCGCGTCTTGATTCGGGGGCGGCCAGCCCGCGCTCGGCTTTCGCGCCTAGACTGTCCGACAGGCGAGTGCAAGCCCGCGTCTGTCTGGGTCAAGGCCGACCGGTTGCACCCACTGATCCCGCGCGAGACGCTGCGCTCGCGCGGCCTCTACAAGAAGCGTGGAGCCGTCGAGCGCGAGTTCGGAAGGCTCAAGAACGAATGGGCGCTCGCGCCGCTGCGTGTGCGCGGCATCGAGCGCGTTCGGTTACATGCCGACCTAACGATCCTCGCCAAGCTCTCCTGCGCGCTCGCCAAAGCGCGAGCCGTGCCGCTAGCGGCGTAGCCTCTCGTGAGTGCCAAGTCAACGGCCCCGCCGGATGCCTATTGTCGCCGCGTTGCTTACTTCGGCCTTGGCGTGGACGGGTTGTGGCGGGTCTGCCGTGCCAACCGCCCCGTCGGCAACACGGTCACCGCTCGCCATATCTGTTCCGCTCCACCTGTGCCCCAGTAGCGACGCAAGGCCGCGTCTTGTGCTGGGCAGATCGGCAACGAACGTGCTCGTGCCCGGTCATCCGACGGACGTCCTGATCTGCCGGTACCAGGGTTTCTCCAAAGGGCGCACAGCCAGAAGCCTTGCGGGCGCACGTCGGGTTGTGCGGCGGGACGTGACGAGCTACCTGGCGAGCGAGTTGGACGCGCTCGGCCCGCCGCCGAAGGTGGCACGAAGCTGTCCTGAGTTCGGGGGCCGCTCCGACCTATTTGTCTTTCGCTACCCAAGCGGTGGCACGGCGCGAGTCCTGCTCACCGTGGCAAGCTGCATCCCGGTTACGAACGGGCGAGTGGAACGCGATGGGCTGAGCCGGCACTTCCGTGCGGGCCAACTCCACTGGCCGGATGAAGGTCTGCTATGAGGCAGGCCACTCGCCCGAGTTTCGCTAGCCGTTTGGCCAAACCCTCCTAGATTAGGCGGCGCGCACCGTGAGCCGCACGGTGTGACCGTGCTCGCAGTGGCGAACGATCTCGCTGGCGACCGGCGCCTGATGACGCAGCGTGCGGCACAGCTCGCACACGATCCCCCCGCCGCGCTCGTCGTACAGGTGGACATGCTCGCCGGTCAGCGGCGTGCGCCCGCAGTCCGCGCAGCGATCGCGGTCGGCCTCCAGTGCACCCACCCCGCGGCGCAGTAGGCGGCGCTCCAACTGCTCGACGTGGGTCACCGCGGAAGCCATGATCGACGGACTTCGCCGCTCGCGCCAGCGCTCCTGCGCTCGTCCATTCGTTGGCAGCCAGTTTGCAACGAAATAACTCGGGTAGACACGAATATGTCCATAATGGGAGCCGTTGCGAGTTCTACTTTGCGGTAGATGCGGGAATCTGGACTCTGCCGCAATGGACAACTTGTTATGATCGTCACGAGCTTTCCCTCGACGTGAAGCAGCCAAGCGGAGTTCCGAGCAAGAAGGGAGGAGCAGCATGGATCTACTTGGTACTGGGACCTTTGTCGGTGCGGGCTCCTTCTGCTGCCGAAGCTGCGGCTACGTGCTGACGCTGACCGGGCTCGACACGCTGACCGACTGCCCCGGCTGCGGCGGAACCGACTTCGTGCGCGCCTCGCTGTTCAGCAACGCACCGCAGTCGGCGGGACAAGACACCGTGCGTCACGGCGGCATGCTCTCCGAGCCCGCCCCCGCGGATCGCCAAGCGCAGCTGGCGGAAGTCCGGGATCGACTCGAGCAGCCCGGCGAGTACCTGTGCTTCGAGGACGGCGGCGAGGCGCAGACGGTCGCGCTGACCCGCGAGTGGACGCGCATCGGGCGCAGCCTGGCAGCTGATGTGCGCTTCGATGACCCAACCGTCTCCCGCCGGCATGCGTTGATCGTGCGCCAGCCCGATGGCGTGCGGGTGCTCGATGACCGCAGCCTCAACGGCGTGTACGTGAACGGCGAGCGCATCGAAGGGAAGGTGCTCGAGGACGGCGACGAGATCATCGTCGGTCGCTACCGCCTGAGCTTCCTGGTCGTCGCGCCCGAGCGCGCGGCCGCCGCCGGGAGCGAGGGCTCGAGCGCTCTGCACCGCGCCGGCTGATGCGTTCGCGGCGCCCCGCACTCGCCGCGCGCGGCATCGCGCGGCATCGCGCGGACACGTAGTATCGCGCCGACAATGGCTGACACCATCGCCGTGCTCTCGCAGAAGGGAGGCACCGGCAAGACGACTGCCGTGCGCACCCTGACCGATGCCTTCCGCCGCAGCGGCTTGCGGACGCTCGCGGTCGACCTCGACCCGCAGGGCAACCTGTCCGACTACTTCGACGTGCCGCCCGACGTCGACCCGACGATCGCCGATGTGCTGTCCGGACGCGCGAGCGCGGCGCAGGCGATCCACGAGGACCTGATCCCCGCCAACCTGACGCTCGCCGAGGCCGAGCTGATGCTGGGCGGCAAGATGGGGCGCGAGCTGACGCTCCGGCGCGCGCTCGCCACAGTGCCCGAGGAGTACGAGCTGATCCTGATCGACTGCCCCCCCTCGCTCGGCCTGCTGACCGTCAACGCGCTGGTCGCCGCCGATCGTGCGCTGATCACCGCGGAGGCGCAGTACTTCGCGCTGCAGGGAGTCGAGCAGGCGATGGAGGTGGTCGAGCTCGCGCGCGACGGCCTGAACCCGGAGCTGTCCCTGTTGGGCGTGCTGCTGAACCTCGCCGACATGCGCACCGTTCACTCGCGCGAGGCGCTCGCCTCGCTGAAGGAGCGCTTCGGCGAGCAGGTCTTCGACACCGTCGTGCGCGCCTCGATCGCCTACGCCGAGTCGGCCGAGCGCGCGCGGTCGATCCTCGACTATCGACCGGACCTCGGCGCCGACTACCTCGACCTCGCCGGAGAACTGCTCGAGCGGCTGCCGAGCCTGGGCGACGCGGGGCGACGCCTGGCCGAGCTGCGCTAGCCGGTCCGCACTGGGCCAAGCCGCGTCGGCTGATGCGGCTAGAGCTCGCTCACGTACGCGCCCTGCGGCTCAAACGGCGCCCGCACCAGGCTCGCCCAGCCCTCGATCTCCCCCAGCAGCGCCTCCGCGACGGAGCCGGTCTGCTCGTAGAAGCACCACACCAGCACCGTCGGTCCGGCGCCTGAGATCGTCGCGCCGAGCGCCCCCAGCTCACGCGCCCGCGAGGCGAGCTCATAGGAGCGCGGGAAGAGCTCGGCGCGCCTCTGCTCGTGCAGGCGGTCCTGCAGGCCACGCGCCAGCAGGTCCCAGTCGCCGCGCGCCAGGCCGAGTGTCAGCAGGGCCGCGTGGGCGACGTTGAACACCGCGTCGGACAGCGGCACCTGCTCGGGCAGCACGGCGCGCGCCATGCTCGTGCGCACGGCCTCGTCGGGGACGACCGCGAGCGCCTCCAGTCCGGTCGGCGGCTCGAAGCGCGTGGCCTGGTCATCCGCGCTCAGCACGAAGCCGCCATACAGCGCGGCGGCGACGTTGTCGGAGTGACCCTCGAGCGCACGCGCCTGCGCGAACAGGTCGGCGTCCATCTCGAACAGGTGGTCGGCCGCCATCATCCCGGCGACGATCGCCGCCGCGCTCGAGCCCAAGCCACCCGACAGCGGGATCTCCGAGCGGATCCTGAACGTGAAGGAGTCGGCCGTGTGCAGCTGCTCGAACGCACGCACGCAAAGGTTCTCGCGGCCGCTGTCCACTGGCAGGTCCGACTCGACCGCGAACTCGCCCGTCTCGACCACCTCCAGCTCGAGATGCAGCGCAAGCGCCGCCGCCATGCAGTCGAAACCGGGCCCGAGGTTTGCCGAGGACGCCGGCACGCGCACCAAGCGCCTACGGATCACCCAACACCGCTTCCTCGATCGCCGCCGTCTCGGCGACGCACTGGATCACACGGCCGTCGTTGTTGGCGAGCGCCGTCTCCGGGTCCTTGAGGCCGCGACCCGTCAGCACGCAAACGATCTGTTCCGCGCCCTCCGCGCCGTACTTCAGCAGGCCGGCCACCGACGCCGCCGAGGCGGGCTCACAGAACATGCCTTCCCTCGATGCCAGCAGCTTGTAGGCGGTGAGGATCTCCGCGTCGCTGACGATCCTGATCGAGCCGCGCGAGTCGGTGGCCGCCGCCATCGCGTCCTCCCAGCGCACGGGGTTGCCGATCCTGATCGCGCTGGCGACCGTTTCGGGGTGCTCGATCACCTTGCCCTCGACCAGCGGCGCGGCTCCCTCGGCCTGGAAGCCGAGCATCTTCGGCGCCGCCCCCATCTCGCGGAAGCCGCGCCAGTAGGAGGTGATGTTGCCCGCGTTGCCGACCGGGATGCAGAGCGCTTCAAGGCCGCCTTCGAGGCCCTCGTGGATCTCGAAGGCGGCCGTCTTCTGGCCTTCGATGCGGAACTCGTTGACGGAGTTGACGAGCACGATCGGGTGCGTGTCGGTCAGCTCGCGCACGAGCGTCAACGCTTGGTCGAAGTTGCCCTTCAGCGAGATCACGCGCGCGCCGTGCACGAGCGTCTGCGCCATCTTGCCCTGAGCGATCTTGCCCTCCGGCACGATCACCGCGCAGGTGATGCCCGCGCGCGCCGCATACGCCGCCGCGCTGGCCGCCGTGTTGCCCGTCGAGGCACAGATCACGGCCTTCGCGCCGTCGCGTACAGCGGCCGACACCCCGCACGTCATGCCCCTGTCCTTGAACGAGCCCGTCGGGTTGGCGCCCTCGAGCTTCAGGCGCACCGTCGCCCCCACCATCTCCGAGATCACCGGCGCGCGCAGCAGCGGCGTCGAGCCCTCCTGCAGGCTGACGAGCTTGTCGCCCACCTCGAACGGCAGCCGCTCGTGGTAGCGCTCGATCAGCGGCACGTGCGTGCCCGAGAAGGCGGCCCCTTCGACCCGCGGCAGCGGCACGCGCGGGACCTCGTCGACAGGCGGCGTCGGGCTCATCCGAACTCCTCTTCGATCACCCTGATGGTGCGCGGCGTCGAGCGCACGAAGTCGAACTCGTCGAGGCGCCGCACGGCGTCCCGGAGCCTGGAGTCGAGGACGGGATGGGTCACCATCACCAGCCGCGCGTGCTCGCCCATCCCGCGTTGCACGACCGACTTGATCGACACGTCGTGCTCGCCCAGCACCTTCGTCACGGACGCGAGCACGCCCGGACGGTCGGCCACGTCGAGGTGCAGGTAGTAGGCGCTCTGCACGTCCTCCACCAGGCCGAGCGGCAGCGGCGGAGCCGGTGGGCGCGCACCGCCGGTCATCACGCTGACTACATCGCCGAGCACCGCGCTGGCCGTCTGGCGGCCGCCCGCGCCGGGTCCCGACATCGTCAGCTCGGTGATCGTCTCGGACTCGACCGTCACGGCATTGAACGGGCCGGAGACGGACGCCAGCGGGTGCCCGGAGTAGAGGAACGTGGGATGAACGTGCACCGACAGCCCGCCCGGACAACGCTCCGCGGTGCCCACCAGCTTCAGACCCAGGCCCAGCTCGCGCGCGTACTCCAGGTCGTCGCCGTGCAGCTGCTCGATGCCCTCGAAGCGCACGTCGTCGAGGTGCACGGGGCAGCCGAACGCCAGGCGCGCGAGGATCGCCATCTTGGCCGCCGCGTCGCGGCCGCTCACGTCATCGCTCGGGTCGGCCTCGGCGTAGCCGACGCGCTGAGCCTCCGCGAGCGCCTCGGCGTAGGTCGAGCCGCGCGTCATCTCCGTGAGGATGAAGTTCGTCGTGCCGTTGACGATCCCGTGGATGCGCTCGATCGGCGTCGCCGACAGCGACTCCTCGAGCACGCGCACGACCGGCACCGCCCCCGCCACGGCGGCCTCGAAGCGCAGCCTGACGGCGTGTTCGCGGGCCGTCTCGAACAGCTCCTCGCCGTGCTGGGAGAGCAGCTGCTTGTTGGCGGTGACGACGTCCTTGCCGGCGCGAATCGCGCTCAGGAGGTATTCGCGCGCGGGTTCGATGCCCCCGATCAGCTCGACGAGCAGGTCGGCGCCGGCAAGAACCTCCTCGAAGCTGCCGCGCGTGCGCGTCAGCACGCCGCTGATCTCCGGCCGGCGGCCGTTGAAGCGCTCGATCTCCGCGGCTCGCTCCTCGAGCAGCAGGGCGAACGCCGAGCCGACCGTGCCCATGCCGAGCAGGCCGACGCTGAAGCGCTCAGCGGGCATCGCGCGCGGTCAGATCCTCGAAGCTCTCGCGCCTGACCACCAGGCGCGCGTCGCCGCCGCGGCAGAACACCACCGGCGGCCGCGGCACGCCGTTGTAGTTGCTGGCCATCGCGTAACCGTATGCGCCGGTCGCCGGGGTCACGATCACGTCGCCCGGCTTCGGATCGTCGAGCAGCGCCTCGCGCACGATCACGTCGCCCGACTCGCAATGCTTGCCCGCCAGCGCGCAGCTCATCGCGCCGTGCATACGGTCGGCCACGTGCGCTTCATACGCGGCCCCATAGAGCATCGGCCGCAGGTTGTCCGACATCCCGCCGTCGACGGCCACCCAGCGCGAGACGTTCTGCTTGACGCTCTGCACCGTGTACAGCGTCACGCCCGCGTTCGCGCACAGCGCGCGCCCGGGCTCGATCAGCAGGCGGCTCGCGCCCATCCCATGGGCCTGCGCAGCGCGCACGAGCGCACCCGCGTACTCCTCGATCGTGGGCGGCGCGGGCTGCTCGGAGGTGTAGCGCACGCCCAGCCCGCCGCCGAGGTCCCAGACCGGGAAGTCGCCCAACCGCGCCAGCTCGGCGACCTCTTCGCGGAACGGCTCCAGGCCGAGCAGCTGAGAGCCGATGTGCGCGTGCACGCCTCGCAGCGACAGCCCGTCGGTCGCCCGTACGCGCTCGAACGCCTCGCCGGCCTGCGCGATCGAGAAGCCGAACTTCGAGTCCGCCTGCCCGGTGGAGATCTTCTCGTGCGTCTCGCCGTGGACATCCGGGGTCACGCGAACGAGCACCTGTTGAGCGTCAGCTCTCCCGCCCGCAGCGCCCGACGCCACCAGGCGCTGCAAACAATCGATCTCATCAAAATTGTCCACCACGATCAGTCCCACGCGATGTTCCAGCGCCGCGCGCAGCTCGGCCTCCGACTTGGCGTTCCCGTGCAGCACGATCCACTCCGGCGCGAAGCCCGCGCTCAGAGCGAGATGCAGCTCGCCGCCGGAGGCCACGTCGCACCACAGCCCCTCCTGCGCGAACAGCGCGAGCACCGCCGTACAGGGAAACGCCTTGGAGGCGAACACGACGTGCAAGTCCTCGTGGCCTTCCTGGCAGCCGGCCGCCTGGAAGGCGCGCGCACGCGCTCGCAGGTCGTCCTCCGCCACCACGTAGGCCGGCGTTCCGAACTCTCTCGCCAGCTCGATCGCATCACATCCGCCGATCTGCAGCCGGCCGTGCTCGTTCAGCCGGCTGCCCAGCGGAAAAACGTCGGAGAGGCTCGTCTCGGTTGCCATCGCGCGGATTATCGCTTGCCGGCTCGCGTTCTCGTCGGACGGCTCGCGTCAGGCCGGAGCACCGCGACCGCTGCTCGCCGCCGAGCGCAGCGCCGACATGCCGCCGCGCCGGGCCATCAGCGCCAGCCACAGCGAGCCGATCAACATCAGCGCGATGCTCTCCAGCTGCGGCGAGGTCAGTCCGGCCAGAACCTCGCTGTTGCGCCTGATGAACTCGACCAGGAAGCGCTCCAGGCCGCTCAGCAGCAGGTACAGGGCGAACACCACGCCGGGCCGCACGCGGTCGCGCAGCCGCCACAGCCCGTAAGCGAGCAGGCACATCGCGACCGTCTCGTAGATCGGCGTGGGCTGGACCTTCACGCCGGGCGGCGTCGGCAGCGTCCCGTGCGGATAGCCCATCGCCCACGGCAAGCTCGAACGGATCCCGTAGTCGCCGTCGCCGGACACCTGGCAGCCTATCCGCCCGATCGCGTAGCCGAGCGCCAGCGCCGTGGCGCACATGTCGAGCATGCGCAGTTCGAGCACGTGGCGCCAACGCATCCACGCGAGCACTCCGATCGCCCCGCCGATCGCCCCGCCGTACCACACCAGCCCCGAGCCCGAGAAGACGCTGCCGAGCAGGTCGTGCTTGGTCTGGTCGTAGTTCTGGATGACGTAGTAGGCGCGCGCGCCCACCACCCCGCCGACGAGCGCCGCGAAGGTGATCTCATATGCCCAGTCGAGCGGCTTGCCCAGCTCGCGCAGGCGACGCGCGACGAGCGCCCCGCAGGCGATGAAGCCGAGCGCGAACGCAACCCCAAACGTCTTGATCGAAAGCCCCAGGACGTGGATCTCGGGCTTCATGGCGGGCAACGGTCGGGCATCGCGTGCGCGGGCAACTTTAGGGCACCTGTATCTGCTTCTGCGACAATTCTCACGATGGCGGCACGACGACAGGGCTTCGGCAAAGACACCGGCCTGCAGGCGCGCATGCTGTTGACGCTGTTCCTGCTCGGGCTGCTGTACGCGGTGTTCGTCGGCGTGCTGTTCGCCGCCGGCGCCGGCGCCGGGCTGATCGTCGTCGTGGCGGTCGTGCTGCTGCTCGTGCAGCTGTTCGGCTCGGACAAACTGGCGATGGCCTCGCTGGGGCCCAAAGAGGTCTCACCCGAGCAGGAGCCCGAGCTGCACGGCATCATCGACCGCCTGTGCGTGCAGGCCGACCTGCCCAAACCGCGCGTGTGCGTGATGGAGACCTCGATGCCCAACGCCCTTGCGATGGGGCGCTCGCAGAAGAAGGCGACCGTCTGCGCGACGCGCGGCATCCTCGACATGCTCTCGCCGGCCGAGCTCGAGGGCGTGATGGCGCACGAGCTGAGCCACGTGATCAACCGCGACGTGATGGTGATGACGCTCGCCAGCTTCTTCGCCACGCTCGCCTCGATGATCGCCCAGTTCGCACTGTTCTTCGGCGGGGGCTACGGCTCGGACGAAGAAGGCGAGCGCGACATCATGATCGTGATCCTCGTGTCCGTCGTCGTCTACGCCGTGTCCTTCGTGCTGCTGCGCACCCTCTCGCGCTACCGCGAGTTCGCCGCCGACCGCGGCTCGGCCGTGCTCACAGGGCGCCCCAGCGCGCTCGCCTCGGCCTTGCTGAAGATCAGCGGCACGATCGAACGCCTGCCCACCCAGGACCTGCGCCGGGCCGAAGGCCAGAGCGCCTTCTTCATCATCCCCGCGCGCGCCAAGAAGTCCCTGATGAACATCTTTGCCGACCACCCGCCGCTCGAGCAGCGCCTCGCCGCGCTGGAGCGCCTGGAGTCACAGCTGCAGGGCGTCGCCTGACCGTGGGCCTGCGCGACATCCTCACGGGCCGCCACCAGGTCAAGGGGCCTGCGCCCGACCGGCTGTTCGCGATCTCCACGGCATACGTAACCTTGCAGTCCGAGCATCAGATCGATCCCGCCGGCAGCGCGGCGATCGTCTTCCAAGCGCTCGCCACGAGCGAATTCGAATCGACGCTGAAGGACATGGAAGAAGTCGTCACCGCGACCGGCGGCGACAGCGGCACGACCGTCTCGACCGAGGACGACAGCTACGGCTACCGCTGGATGACCCTGCGCAACCCCGCCGGATCGCCCAGCGTCGAAGACCTGGCCGTCGGCATCAACGCCGTCTCCAGCTCGATCGAGACGGCCGGCTACGGCGAGCGTCTGTTGTGCGCCGTGTTCGCCTTCGTCGATGCGCAGAAACGACGCATCTACTTCATCTACAACTACAAGCGCGGCTTCTGGTACCCGTTCGTCCCGGCCCCCGGAGACGCCCAGGAGCGCTCCACCGAGCGCGAGCTGCAGCTGAAGGCGCAGCTCGGCTCCGAGCTGCCCATCGAGCCCGAGCTGGAGCGCTGGTTCCCGCTGTGGGGGATCCCGATCTAGGCATCGCAGCCGCCGGATCGCGCGCGCCGCGATCGTGCCCGGTGGCGGGCGTTAGTCGGGGATCAGGCCCTCGCCGGTGAACTCGCTCGCGGCCTCCGCGAGCGTCAGGTCGGCAGGCGGCAGGATCAGGTCCGAGCCCTCCAGTTCGTCATCGCCCACGCGCGTGCCGTGCGATCGCACGTAGTCCAGCAGCGTCGCGAACGACTCCGCGAAGGCCTGCTCGTCGCCGCCGTCGCACGCAGCCACGACCGCGTTGTCCAGCTCGTTCAAGCGTGGCATGTCCTCATCGGCGAGGCGGTACTGGTCCTCGCCCGATATGCGCACGATCATGCCTGGCCGCTCTCGCTCGGCTGCCCGGGCTCGCCCGAGGCGATCTGCGCGGCGCCGCCGGCGCCGCCTTGGCCGAGCTCGCTCTTCATCTTCGCCAGCTCGTCGTCCACCTCGGGTTGGCTCGAGAGCTGCTTGAGCTGACGGTCGATGTCGTCTTCGCCCGATCCGAGCTGCGTGATGTCGTCGAACGTGCCGGCCTCTTCGAGCTCCGAGACGGCGGAGGCGCGCGCTTTCATGTTTTCGGTCTTGTCGACGGCGCGCTGCATCGCCAGCCCGACGTCGGCCATCTGCTCGCCGACGCCGGTGGCGGCCTCGGAGATGCGCACCTGCGCCTCGGCGGCCGAGTACTGCGCCTTGATGACCTCCTTCTTCGTGCGGAAGGCCTCGATCTTGGCGCGCAGTTTCTGCTCGGAGTCGGTCAGCTTCTGCTGCTGATCTTCCAGTTCGTTGACCTGCGTGTCGAGGCCCTGCAGCTCGGTCTGCGCGACGTTCTTGCGCTCCAGCGCCGTCCTCGCGAGCTCCTCGTTTCCCGCGGACAGGGACTGACGGGCCTGCGTGTCGAGCTTCACCACGCTCTGCTGCAGGCTCTTTTCCTGCATCTGCAGGCGCTTCTTGGCCGTCACCACATCGGCGATGCCCTTCTTGACGTTCTGCAGCTGTTCGACCTGCTTCTGATAGCTGTAGTCCAGCGTCTCGGCGGGGTCTTCGGCGCGGTCCAGCAGTTTCGAGACCTTCGCCTTCACGACGGTTGACATGCGCCCGGTCAGGCCGGCCATCTGATCCTCCTATTGCTTTCTTCGGGGCGACCGATCCCAGACCGGCCAGCTCTCTCAAGCCTAGCCGACCCGGCGTCGCGAGCAGCGCGTTCCGCCGTCGCGAGCCGGCGGCGTTCGATCACGAGCCGCGCGTTCAGAGACCGAGCGGGTGGCGCACCGTGTAGCCGCCGTTGCTCGTGCGCAGCGGGCGCCAGCGAGGACCCTGCTGGTTGGTCGGGTCATCCGCCGCGCTCGTGTCCAGGCGCAGCCCTGCCACGTCCATGTACGCGTGGCCCGAGTTGCCGAACACGGCGACCCAGCGGCCGGCCCCGTGGGATCCCCATTTCATGAATTCGGAGGAATCCTCGGGCGTGGCCAGCAGGTTGCCGCCGTGCAGCGCGTAGGAGACGGTGCCCGAGCAGTCGTAGCCGGGCGAGTTGAACGAGGCGTGGCCACCGCCGTAGATGTACGGGAGGCCGATGATCTTGTTCGCCGCCCAGATCACCTGCTGGACCGACGCCGGAGCAGACATCGGAGCCGCGGCCAGGCCGTTGACGTAGCGCGCAAGCGAGCCCGGTACGAGCAGTTCCGGCTGCGGCGCGGCCGTGGTCGTCGTCACCGGTTCGCCGCTCGTCGACGCTGCCGTCCCGACCGGGCTGCCCCCGGTCGCGGTCGTGGTCGCGGTCGTGAGCTGCCGCGCAGGACCCGTCGGCACGTACGGGACGACTTCGCCCGTCGCCGTCTTCTGGTAGATCGGCCCTTTGTAGCTCAGCTTCGTCGACTTCGCCGTGATCGGCGAGAGGCGGATCGACGGTGTCGGCGTCGGCGTTGTCGTCGCCGCCGGGGCCGTCGTGGGTGCGCTGCCACCGGCGGCGGCGCCGCCGGTCGAGGTGGCTAGGGCCGGCGTCGCACCACTGGCCAGGATCGTCAAGCTGCCTAGGAACGTCTTGAGGGTTCGCACCCGCAAAGCAACAACCTCTTTCGTCGGCCTCCGGGGTTAGCTGACGGGCTAGCGCTGAAAGAGCCTGCGCTTCTCACGGTCTCACCGTGTGATTCGCCCCAAACAACCTGGGTCCCCCGGTCTCTGACTTCTGGTCAGGGACTCGGCGTTCTTGTGCGCGGCAGGCTACCAAAGTGCAAGGACGCTTGCAGTAGGTATGCGTTCGTATGCGTTGGTGGCCAGCGAACACGATGAATTATCGACGCCCAATACCCTTCGCCGTAGGTTTGAAACACCCTTCCCGCGGACTTTGGTCCGGCTCGATCCGGATACGGCGTCGCCCCGCGACGACGGGTTTCGCGCTCCGGCGCGCCCGCTAGTGTCCCCGCGCATGCGTACCCCGCCGGTCCGGCCCGTCGCCGCGCTCGCGCTCTGCGGGGCGTTGGCGGTTGCGGCACTGACGGGTTGCGGCAAGGGCGCCGGCGCGCGCGGCTCGGGCGCTCCCAGGGGCAGTGTGGCCACCGGGACCGTCACGAGCGGTGCGGTTGGCATCTCCACGAAGAACACGACGCGGCTGGGCGGCGCCGACCCCGCGAGCGATGCGGCGGCGATCGCACAGGCGGTCTATCCGGGCCTTACGCCCGCCACGCGCCCGCAGGCGGTCGTGCTCGTCAACGAGCGCGACTGGCCCGCCGCGCTCGCGGCGACGTCCCTGGCCGGCGCACCGCTGGGAGCGCCGCTGTTGTACGCCGACGGCGATTCGCTGCCCGACGCGACCGTTCGGGCGTTGCACGCGATGCGCCCGATCGGAGCGGCGGCGCTGGGCGGTGCGCAGGTGATCCGCGTCGGAACCGCCGCGCAGGTCCCCGACGGCTATCGCACGCGCACGA
>Ga0193729_1000082_pt1 | contig 42164 bp, 31 predicted proteins | sample U1c2metaG_FD_143036 | JGI IMG/M metagenome (GOLD analysis project Ga0193729, IMG submission 143036) | Soil microbial communities from a riparian zone of the East river system, Colorado, United States - U1c2 | ecosystem: Environmental > Terrestrial > Soil > Riparian zone | place: USA: East River...
TGAAGGGTGCTTCGCCATCGAAAATCTCGCTGAGTGTGCCCAAGCCGTGCGAATGAATTTGTTTACCGAGCGGTTCAAGAAAACTCATCGCCGCAGCGCGATCCGCGTACACACGAAGATGCGCCAACACAAATGGGCCGAGCAGCCAACCCCACACGGTGCCCTGGTGATACGCGCCGTCACGCTCCCGAACGCCGCCGCCGTAATGCCCCTGGTAGCCGGATTCGCTTTGCGCGAGACTGCGCAGTCCGTACGAAGTAAGAAGTCTCCGGGCACAAATATCGACAACCGCTTTTTGTTGTTCCGCGGGCAGCGGGCTTTGCGGCAAAGAAACTGCAAAAATCTGATTTGGCCGAAGAGCGGCATCATTTCCAATTCCCGGCGCGTCGATGACGTCATAACAATATCCGCCAGAGTTGTTCCAGAATTTGGCGAAGCTTTGTTTTGCGCGTTCCGCTAATTTTGCGAACGGCTCAGCAGATTGTTTCGCGGCCGGAGCGAGACCAGCCATGGTTTCCAGCGCATTAAACCAGAGCGCATTAATCTCCACGGGCTTTCCGATTCGTGGCGTCACTACCCAATCGCCGACTTTGGCATCCATCCAGGTGAGCTGCAAGCCGGGTTCGCCGGCGTAAAGCAGTCCATCGATCTGGTCCACATGAATTTGATAGCGCGTGCCAGCCACGTGAGCATCGATCATTTGCGCCATCACCGGAAAAAGCTTGGCCAGCGTTTCGGCATCTTGCGTAGCGGCAAAATATTGGCGAACCGCCTCGAAGAACCACAGTCCGGCGTCGACGGTGTTGTACTCGAGCTTCCCGCCTGCGTCGGGAAAATTATTGGGTAGCATGCCGCCGTCGATGTACCGCGCGAAGGACGTCAAAATTTGTTCGGCAATGTCGGCCCGGCCGGTTATCAAGGTCAATCCAGGCAGCGCGATCATGGTGTCGCGGCCCCAATCGCCAAACCAGTGATAGCCGGCGATAACGGATTTCCCTTCCGAATCTTTAGGGGCGTCCGGCACTTCACGCTTCACTACAAATTGATCCGCGGCGAGAATGAGTTGCCGGACCCAGTCGGGTGCGGCAGACGCGGCTGACGCATCCGCGGAAGACCACTGCGCGAGCAGGTCCGCTTCGCGCTTTGCCTTCTGGGTGCGCGCTATATCGCCATCGAGCGCTGCGCTGGCATTGGTAGAAAAAACGATGGTCACACTCTGATTCAGTTGTAGAGCGGCGCCAAAGACCGCAGCCAAAAGGTAATCTTCACGATCGTCGAGACCGCGATATTTTTCGAGCGGCAGAAAATAATCGCGGGCCCACTCATGCTGTGCTTCGACTTTGGCATCCGCGCCAAGCAGATAAAAAGGAATGGCGTCTTCGAACGCGGTGATCTGCAAGCCGCTCTTCACCGCGTCAATTTTCATGCGCCAATCGCCCGCGTGAGTATTGGAATGGAAATCGCGATAGTTGATGAGAGTTCTGAGTTGCAGTTCCATGGATTGGCTGCCGCGTAAAAGCGTGTACTGCACATACGTAGTGTTCTCACCGTGGCACATCCAAACGCGTTTCTCGAGAAGTGCATCGCCAATGGCAAACCGCCAAACCGGCGTAGTTCCGTCCAGCCAGAAACTTTCGATATGCACATAGCCCTGCGGTTCAATCGCTTCGCTGGCCCAGCGATTCGTGCCCAGCGCATAATCCACGGCGTCGTAACGAACCGTTTCGTCGAGCTTCGCTACAAGCTGCATGCGGCTAACGGGCGGATGCATCGCCGCTACCAGCAAGCCATGATAGCGACGGGTAAGATTGCCACTCACGGTGCCCGAAGCGAATCCTCCAATGCCGTTAGTGACCAGCCACTCGCGTTGTTCTGCGACATCGAGCACTCCACAAATTTCGCGGCTCAATTCCACTTCCGCGTTTTGGGTGACGCTCGTCTTTGCAGACGAGCGCCGCGAAATCGCTCGCGGCTTTTTCGTTGCCATTCCTACGCCCCCGATTAGGTCGCCGTTGCCGAACGTGTAGTTAATGCAAAGAATGCATTTTATTCGAGTGCGATGCAAAGCGTTTTCAACTTGAAACTTTGGTGTTGAAATGTTGAGGATTGGAACCGCACAACTAATTTGGTTCTACTTTAGAATTATTGCTTCCGGGGGGGTCCGAAAAATGCGAAGTATTCTGCTGCATATCGCGATGGGCACCATAAAGCCAGCTCCGAGGATCAACCGGAATGCTAATTTACGCTGCCCATTGCGCCAGCAGTCCCGGTAAGCAAAGGCTAAAGCTCTTCCCCCCAGGAAGGCATACCTGTTCCAGCTTGGTTTGCCAAATTCACCACGCTTATCTAATCCAACGAGTCGAAGTATGCCGTTAGCTGTAGCTTCGATGTCGTTGCTGGTATTTTCTCTGTGGAGACGGTAGGCCGAGGTGCACGGTTTTTTGATGACCACGAATGGACTGTAGTCCCCGACTCTAAGCTGAATATAGGTGTCGTCGGCCTGAAACGTTTTCGGCGTAGTATCCCGTCGCCCGCCACCCACGGCATCAAAAACCGACTTTCGCACGATGGTGCTGTTAGAACTGAGAGACATTGTCTTGGAGGCATAGTTCCGAAACTTATAAATTTCTATGGTGTCTGGTGGCGCAGGCTGTGGAGGGGGCTCGCCGTCTCGAAAAAACGATATGCTGCCCAAGAGCAGCGGCGGCGAATTCGTGGCCCGGATGACTTTATCAAACGTTTCCAGCGCGAAGGGTAGAAAAAAGTCGTCGCTATCCAGGTACACAAGATATTCACCCTGGGCTGAAGCCGCTGCGGTATTACGAGCGACCTCAGGTCCCTGATTGTGTTGCTGAATAACGGTGAGCTTGTTTCCGTAAGATTTCAGTATTTCAGGCGATCTGTCTGTGGACCCGTCATCAATAGCAAGCAGCTCGAAATCTCTAAAAGTCTGGTTTAAAACGGAATCAACGGCCTGCCTTACATAATTTTCCCTGTTGTACACGGGTAGCAATACGCTGAAGCGGACGCTCATTAAGTGGAGTATAACGTGAGGTGTCTGCTCCTCCGCTGGAAATATCTGTCATATCAAAAGTGTTACAACCGGGAGATGTGCAGTCTCACTAACCACGTGCGATGGAACCGGCCACCGGGTGGGCATTGTGGTCGCCAGCTCAGCACTCCGTGGCCCGCTGGCAGTCGCACAATACCTGCGTCCTTTTGGATTAAACCGGGCATCGAGCGAGCATCGGGAAGTCCGGAGTGATTCATCATGAGCGATCCGCTAGCTACTTATATAGAAAGTTAGAATTGTGGCGCGCCTTCGCGCTGGTCGCGCCTGCTAACCAACGGCTAAGAGGCGTGGATTTCGAACATCTTGCAAACCGCGCGGAAAAACAGCGCGAAGAAGCTGAAAGTAGACGTTTACACCTGGCACATTTCGTTTTTGGGCCTGACCGGGATAAGGGGCAACACATTGGTCGGTCTCGATACGTTTCCCCAGGGCCACGCAGGCGAAGAGTCGGAAACCACGCCCCTCTGGCGATCGGGTTGGCGTTCGCAGTCGTCGGCGTCGTTGCGCTCGGCCCAGATATGGTGCGTTACCTGAAAATACGTGCGATGTGAATTGCTGTTGCTGTTAATGAGGCCAGCCGAAACGCGCTAGCGGTTAAACAAGGGGCGTAGAATAACGCACGAGGTGTGTGTCCATGGTAGAAGGCGAGAGCGAGGACCTGGAGCGTTTGTGTCAGGGCGTCTCACCCGGCGATGCGGCCTGCAACTACCCGGCGACCGTGCACTGCCCAACTTGCGACGGATGGTTCTGTGACGCCCACGCTGAGGATGAGCAGTGGCACTCGTGTATGCTGCCGGCGCCCGGGGACGTGGGCGGCGAGGGATGAGAGCCGTTCGCTCCCGCCCGTTTTTTTAGCGCACGCCGTTGCGTCAATGTTCCCCAGTCCTGATGAGCGCTTGTACCAGCAGACTAAAGGCGGTTTCAGTCCCAGTCAAAAAGTGGCGCGCTGGTGTCTAATAATTCAGGAATGAACCGCAGCAATAAGAGGGGTTTGCTTGGCGCAGGAATCAACAGCAGGTGCATGGGACTTGAGGCCCGTGATTATGGAACCTTTGAGCCTCAAAGTGTATCTGTTATTTCTGCTGGTGGTCTGCATTTTCACGACTCTGAGGTTGGTGGGTGTCTGCGCCATCGTCGCTCCTTTCAGGCGTCGCCCACCGGCTGGAAATCCCGCTTATGGTGGAGTTCTACGAGCGGTGGCTGCGAGTCTGCAGCATTGGAGTAGCCTTACACATATCGTTTCGGGGATTTTTGCCTGCACCACCGTTTACCGCATTTGTGATCGGGTACTAGCTGACGAACGAACGAATGTCATATTGGGTATTAATTTTCTAATACGGCAATCATCGGCCGCTTTAACGATGGGTCTACTGGTTGCCCTCTACGCATTTCTGGCTCGATGGCACCTTGACAAGCGAATTGAAAATCTTGATTAACGGTTCGCGAAGAATAAGAGACAGGCCGGAAGTGGATTATACGGCTTCGGGTTTTGGCGCCGCGGCCCACGGATGGGGATGGCGGGCTTCGAGGAACGCGAAAATGGTCATTAGCAGCGCTAGTGCCGACAGTCCCGCGTCTTCCAGAACTTTCTTCAAGTTGATGGGCTCGGGAGTGGCAAAGCAGCCGCAATTGATGTCCATGTGCAAAAGGTAGGCACGCAACACCACCACGAAAAATCCCACCATGATGGCAGTAAGCAGTAATCCCCAGATGCGCAGCTTCCATCCCGTCAGTACCAGCAAGCCGAGCGCGATTTCAGTGAACGGCAAGGTGTGCGCTACAAACTGCACTCCCCACGCAGGCAGCAACTTGAACGCTTCTACCTGCAGCGCAAAGTTTGTGAGGTTAGTGGAAATTGAAAACTTCAAAAAGAAAAAAGGCCAAAAGGTGTGATTCGGAAGAAACGCTTTCGAGTAGCCCGCGTAAATGAAAATCGCACCTAGAAGCACGCGTCCCAACAACATGACGACGTGCCGGAAGTTGAGTGGGCTGGATTGCATCAAGTTTTTTTACCTACAGGCTTCGTAAGTGGGTTCATCGTAACAGAAGAATCAAGAATTGAAATGCGCGACCTGGGTCACACGAAAACCCGTTTCAAAATTGGAGATGGACGCAACTGCGGCAGCCTCACCCGTTTACTTCTGACCAAGTAATTGATCTAGGAATTGGTGTAAGACAGCGTAGCTTTGCACGCCGACCACCGGATAGGTCTGGCCATTGGAGTGAATAATGGTGGTGGGCGTCTGGTTTACGTTGTACATGCGGCCCAGCGCCAGATCTTTCTCGATCAGCGGATCAAGCGTGCCGCCTTTTACGAGGGCGCGAACTTTAGTCATCTCGGCAGGCGACAGGACAGCTGCGACGGTGCCGTCTACGTCTCCCGAGTTTTCCCACTTTTCCTGATTCTCAAACAACGTTTGCTCAACCGGTTCGACTTTTCCCAAGTGTGCGGCTGCCCGAGCATATTCGGCGGCAACTTTCGAGTGTGCGTGCATAGGCAGAGGGAAGTCGCGATGGATGAGGTATACCTTGCCGGTACTCACGTAGTTGTCCATCAGCTGCCGGTTCGTCGTCATGTACAGGGTCTTGCAGGCCGGGCATTGAAAATCGCTGAAAACTTCCAGAACGAGGAGAGCGCTCTTGGAACCGAAGGCTTTGTGGGGATCCACGTCGGTTACCGCGCCGGGCGTCTGAGGAGGGGCAGCCATAGCCATAAGAACGACGCCAATACCGAGAGCGGCCAACACGCTGAGGAATGCTAGGGCGACTTTAGGGATCCCTCTTTGACTACGAATCAATTGTTCCTCCGTGACGTATTGGACGCTTGAAACCAGCCTCTGAGATTCTACCGCGAAACAATCCAAAGGCCAGTGCCAGGACGCTGAAATCTACGACTGAGTTTCCTGCGCCGGTGCCGAACGCGAAGCTAAGATAGTAGGATGCGCGACAGGGTGATGACGATTCTGTCAGGGAGCAATAGCTAGCGGGCAGCAAGTAAACTCTCGCTATCTAATAGAAAAATATAGAGATAAGTTAGCAATAACAAGACTTGACAATAGGACACTCAATATTTATAATGTGCTTCGAGCTGATTCGAACGGGTCGCTGGCGACCCGCGCAAACTCTGGGCGGAAGTTGGGTTCAACAGGTTTGAACAGATCGGGCTTAAATGGAGGCCAGAATTACATGAGCAAAATTATTGGAATTGACTTGGGCACAACTAACTCGGTTGTGTCCGTGATGCAGGGCGGAGAGCCGGTGGTAATCCCCAACCAGGAGGGTGCGCGCACAACCCCTTCGGTGGTAGCGATCACCAAGGGCGGCGAACGCCTTGTGGGACAAGTGGCGAAGCGCCAAGCGGTGACGAATCCCGAGAATACGGTCTATTCGATCAAGCGCTTTATGGGTCGGCGCTATGACGAAGTGACCGACGAAATGAAGCGTATCCCTTACAAGGTTGTGAAGGGCGAGCACGACGATGCGCGTGTGGAGATTTTTGGCAAAATCTACAGCCCACCGCAAATTTCGGCCATGATTCTTGGAAAACTGAAGTCCGCCGCGGAAGACTTCCTCGGTGAAAAGGTCACCAAGGCGGTTATTACCGTGCCGGCCTACTTCAACGACGCGCAACGGCAAGCGACCAAGCAGGCAGGCGAAATTGCGGGTTTGGACGTGGTGCGCATCATTAACGAGCCGACAGCGGCAGCGCTGGCGTACGGCTTGGACAAGAAGACCGACGAAACCATCGCGGTGTATGACTTGGGCGGCGGTACGTTTGATATTTCCGTGCTGGAAGTTGGCGCTGGCGTAGTGGAAGTGAAGTCCACTAACGGCGACACCCACCTGGGCGGCGACGACGTTGACCAACGCATCGTGGATTGGTTGATTGACGAATTCAAGAAAGAAAACAATATCGACCTGAGCAAGGACCGCATGGCGCTGCAACGCCTGAAGGACGCGGCGGAAAAGGCCAAAATCGAGCTGTCGCAGATGATGGAGACGGAGATCAATCTGCCGTTTATCACCGCGGGCGCGAGCGGGCCAATCCACATGCAACTGAAGCTGACGCGGACACGCCTCGAGCAGTTGATGAACGATTTGCTCGAACGCTCCATGAAACCTGTTAAGCAGGCGCTGGAAGACGCAAAGATGTCGCCGAACGACATACAAGAAGTGGTGCTGGTCGGCGGTTCAACGCGAATTCCGAAGGTGCAGCAACTGGTACGCACGTTCTTCGGTGGAAAAGAACCGCACAAGGGCGTGAATCCGGACGAAGTCGTGGCGGTAGGAGCTGCGATTCAAGGCGCGGTGCTGGCTGGAGACGTGAAAGACATCCTGTTGTTGGACGTCACACCGCTCTCGCTGGGCGTGGAAACACTGGGCGGCGTAATGACCGTGCAAATTCCTCGCAACACTACGATCCCCACGCGCAAAGTGGAAACCTATTCTACGGCGGCCGACAACCAGCCTGGCGTGGAAATTCACGTCATGCAAGGCGAACGCAAATTCGCGAACGACAATCGCTCGCTTGGCAAATTCAAGCTGGATGGAATTCCACCAGCTCCGCGCGGGACGCCGCAAATCGAAGTTACGTTTGACATCGACGCGAACGGCATCCTGAACGTCAGTGCCAAGGATAAAGCGACCAACAAGGAGCAGAAGATCACCATCACCGCTTCGAGCGGCTTGACCAAGGAAGAAGCCGAGAAGATGCGCGTGGAGGCCGAATCGCACTCCGAGGACGATCGCCGGCGTATGGAAGAAGTCGAGGCGCGCAATCGCCTGGACGGCATCCTGTACCAGTCGGAAAAGATGATTCGCGAGAATCGCGAGAAGCTCAACGAAGCTGACGTCAAGACCGCGGAGAGCGCTATCGATGACGCCAAGAAAGCCATCAACGAGGGCGGCGTTGCGAGACTGCGCTCCGCTACTGAAAACCTGGAACGCTCGCTGCACAAGATCGCTGAAGAGCTCTACAAGAGCACGCAAGCGGCTGGCGGTGCGGAACAAGCAGGCGCGGCGGGAGCTGGCGCTCAAGGCGGACCAGCCGGTGCTGGGGCTAACTCAGCCGGCGGCGGCCCGCAAGGTGGCAAGCCCGGCGATGTGATCGATGCCGAATACGTGGACGTGGACGAAAGCAAGCGTCCTAATTAATCGAGTGGCTGAGCGAAGAAGGAAAGTGCGGAGTAACTCCGCGCGGGCCGTAACTTCGCGGAAGCGAAGAGTAAAGAACCGGCCCGCTTCGTTCCAAAGACGGAGTGGGCCGGGCTTTTTTTAGCAGCAGATTTCGACAGATTTCGAGAAGTACGATTCGAGATCACAAAAATATAAATCATGGCAACGACAGCTAAAACCGATTATTACGAATTGCTCGGAGTGCCGAAGAAGGCCAGCAGCAAGGACATTCGCACTGCGTTTCGCAAGCTTGCGCGCAAATACCATCCGGATCTGAATCCGGGCGACAAATCGTCCGAAGAGAAATTCAAGCAGCTGCAGGGAGCGTATGACGTACTTTCGGACGCGAAGAAGCGCCAGATGTACGACCAGTACGGATTTTATAGCGACAACCTCCCGCAGGGCGGCGGACCTTCGTCGCATGGCGGCGGGGAAGACGAGGATGCGCGCGTCAATTTTGATTTTGGCGGATTTGATTTTGGTGGTGGCGGCGGTTCCGGTGCGGGCCCGGCGGGAAGTGGCGGAAGTTTTCGCGATTTGTTCAGCCAGTTTTTCAGGGGCGGCCGCGGCGGCGACATGGAGCCCGAGCAGGAACCGGGCGGCGACCTGGAATACCAGGTGGAGATTGATTTCTGGGACTCCGTTCGCGGCGCAGTGAAAAAACTTTCTATCACCCGTATGGAAACCTGCGAGACCTGTCACGGAACTGGTGCGGTGGGCTCCCCGCAGACTTGCACCGCTTGCGGCGGGACCGGAACCATCCAGCAAGCCGCGGGGAAAATGCGCTTCAACGTGCCGTGCACCCGCTGCGGCGGCACCGGTAAATTGCGCACGATGTGCCGGACCTGCAATGGCGAAGGCCGAGTGCGGCGCACCGAAACAGTGGATGTGCGCATTCCGGCGGGCGTGGCCAGCGGTGCGCGCTTGCGTGTGCCGGGCAAAGGAAACGCCGGAACGATGGGCGCGCCTCCGGGAGATTTGTATTTGCGCATCCTGGTGAAGCCGCATGAATTTTTTGAGCGTCGCGGCAACGATCTGTACACCAAAATTCCGGTGACCGTTCCAGAGGCCACGCTGGGCGCGAAGATTGAAGTGCCGACAATCGATGGACGCTCGCTGGTGCGTATTCCTCCCGGAACGGACAGTGGGAAGACCCTGCGCCTGAAAGAAAAGGGTGTGCCCGGCGCGCGCAACAGCACGCGCGGCGATCAGTACGCCGAGATCCAAGTGGTAGTGCCGAAGCCGACGGACGAGCGGGTGCGTAACCTGATGAAAGACCTGGAAACTTTGGATCCCGAAGATCCGCGGCAAAATCTTTTCAGCAAGGCGGGTGTGTAAGGCCATGCCGCAAAGAACAAAAAAACGAGCCAAAGCCGGTTACATGATTAGCGCGGTGGCGGAGCTTTATAAATTGCACCCGCAAACGCTGCGTTTGTATGAGCGTGTGGGATTGCTGAAGCCTTCAAGGTCGCAGGGCAACACCCGGCTGTATACCGATTCCGATCTTGAGCGCCTGGACGTGATTTTAACGCTGGCTCGCGACATGGGCGTGAACCTCGCGGGCATCGAAATTATTCTCAACATGCGCGAAAAAATGATTGAGATGGAACGCCAGATGGGCGAATTCGCAAAGGTGGTCCAGCAGGAACTGTCGCGCGTGGCTTCACGCCCGGCGGAGCAGGATTCGCGCCACGCCATTGTCCGCGCCGTCCCGCGAATCGTGCGAGGCTCATCGTAACGCGAGAGCAAAACGTAGGACGCTTCGAGGTGCGCCATGGAGAGTCAACTCGAGTTATTGCCACAACTCGAAACATTACGCAGGGATCTTCTCTGGACTAAATATATTGCAGCAATATTGTTTATCCTTCTTGCCGCTTCAAGCATCGCCAGCTGGACGAAGCGTACCAAAACTATTGAAGCCAACGAATTTCTTGTCAGAGACCGCGCAGGAAAGATTGTCGCCAGACTGGGACACGACGATTTCGGCGATACCTGTTTAACCTTAACGGCGCAGCAAAGCGTCTCGGTGGCTAATTTGTGTGTTCAAGATAGTGAGGGTTCTAGTCTAGACCTGCATAACTTGAAGAGTGACTCAAGGGCAACTTTGACACCGGGTTTCAACGCGTATGAGCCGACAGTTCACTTTCAACCAGCTCTTATCATCAACCAGGCTATGAACGCGCGCTTCGTGGACATCAACGTTGGAGCGGAATCAAAATTTGTTATGGGCCACGACTCAAAGAATATTGTTTCGATCTCATCTCGTGCTGAGGACCCCCAAATTGTTTTATATGGTCCGAATGAGAAACCCTTGTGGGTGAATCATTAACCAGCATTTCCGACAGGCCAATCGAGATAATCTGCGCTGAAACAGTTCGCCTGACAAAATAGGCGAGTAGCGCTTAGCTGACGCGAAGAGCGGTCATGGGGTCTATGTGCGAGGCGCGTCGCGCGGGAATATAGCCCGCCAGAATTGCGATGCCGCTCAGCATCAGAATGGTGGTTGCGAAGGTCGGCGGATCTGACGGGTCGGTGGCAAACAGAAGCGATGCGATGGCTTTCGCAACTATGAAGGACGCAACCGTGCCGATGGCGATTCCCACGAGAGCGAGTCGCAGAGTTCGAGAGATCACGCTGAATTGCACGCGATTGGCCGTAGCACCCAACGCCATACGGATGCCAATCTCTTGCGTCTGCCGCGAAACCGAGTACGAAATAACTCCATAGATGCCCAGCGAAGCGAGGACCAGGCCCAGCGCCGCGAACAAACTTACCAGCCAAACAAAGAAACGCCGGGGCGAGACCGCATGATCTACGATCTGCTGTATAGTGCGAAACTCGGTGGCAGGCTGGCCGGGATTTAGGTCACGAAGCGTGCTCATCACGCTGGAGGCGAGTACGTCCGGTGGGAGCTTGGTGCGCACCACCAGCTCGGCGCCGTCCGGGCTATTCTGACTCGAAGACAAATACATCTGCCAGCCGGGGCGCGACTCCAGGCTGCTTTCGCGAACATCGCTGACCACGCCGACGACGCGAGCGTCTTTGCCGTTTACGAGCGCGATCTGGCCAATAGGATCCTCATTGGGCCACAAATAATTCGCGGCCGTTCTATTCAGCAGCACCACTGGCGCACCGTCCGGAGCGTCCGACCAGTTTAAATCGCGGCCGGCGCAAAGCTGCATACCCATGGCACCCAGGTACCCAGGCGTAACGATGTACACGAAGGCTCCAGGGAGTTCTCCCGTGCGATAGTCCTTCCCTTTTGCCGATAAGCCCCAGGCGCGATTGCGATCCAGCGGTAGATTGTCCGTGATGCCGGCAGCTTCAATGCCGGGAATAGCTTTCACGCGACCCAACATTTGTTGCAGTATCGCGCTGCGCTTCGCGGGTTTGTCTTCGTCATTATAATCGACGGTGATGGCCGCTGCCCGGCTGGGTTGAAATCCCAAGTCCACGTCGAGAACATGCAGGAAACTGCGCAACAGTAGTCCGGCCCCGACCAGAAGGACGCACGCCAACGCAATTTCGGAAATTACGAGAACGGAACGCATGCGGTCGTGTTTTTTGCCGTGAGTCATGCCTGCGCCGGAATCTTTGAGGGCTTCCTGAAGATTGCCTGCTGAGATTTTGAGATTAGGAATGAGCCCGAAGAAAATCGCGGCCATTAGGGAGATGAGCAGAGTCCAGGCGAGAGCGCCTCCGTCAATTTTCAAGCTGCCAAGGAGTGGAAGAGCGAGGGAGCCCTGGTGCGCAAGATAAATGGTGATGCCGTATGCCAATCCCAGTCCGAGCAAGGCTCCCGCGCTGGTCAGCAGCAGGCTCTCGGTGAGCAACTGACGGATAAGCCTGGCGCGGCCTGCGCCAAGAGCGCGGCGCATGGCGAATTCCTTGCTGCGCGCACTGGCGCGAGCGAGCAAAAGATTTGCTAGATTCACGCACACGATCAGCAGGATGAGTCCCACGGCACACCACAGAACGATCAAGGAGCGGCGCAGCTTGCCGGTGACATACTCCTTGAGCCCGAAAAGTCGCGCGGTGTAGCTGCCTCCCCACTCAGGATGCTTCAAGTTGAAATGAAGACGCGGAAAGAGAATGTCGGCCTCGGCTTGCGCTTGCGGCAGCGTAACGCCAGGCTTGAGACGGCCAACCAGTGCAAGGGTGTTCCCCCAATCTTCCATGTCGTCCAGAACGGCGGGGATGAAAAGGTCGGTCTTTGAACCTGGGGAAAAAACGGAACCGAAATCGAAGGTGGGCGGCAGGATACCAATGACCGTTACCGGACGATTGTCGAGCGTGATGGCTTGGCCGACAATCGAGGGGCTAGCGGCAAACTGACGCCGCCACAAGCCGTTGGTGAGAATGGCAACGGGGCGGGAATTTTTCAGGCACTCGTCGGGAGCGAACGAGCGGCCCAGTAACGGTTGAACGCCGAGCGTGGGGAAGAAATTTCCGACCACCGTCATGGTCGTAACGGGCAGCGCATCGCCATTGCGGGCGAGCTTGGCATTATTGGCGGAAGAGAATGCGAAGTAGCCGGTGACCTCCTGGAAGGAATTATTCTGATTTTTCAACTCTCCGTAAGCGTCGACGGAATACGTCATGCTGGACATACCAGCCCTACCTTTGGCGCTGGTAATAAAGGTCAGTTGCTGCGGATCGTGAAAGGGAAGGGGCCGCAATAGAATGGTGTTCACCACACTGAAGACGGCGATGTTGGCGCCGATGCCCAGAGTAAGAATCAATATCGCGATCGCCACGAAACCGCGATCGCGACGGAAAGTTCGCAGGGCGTAGCGCAAATCCTGAGACATTTCATCGAGAGTTGGCAGAGCGCGTGCGTCGCGATGCTGTTCCTTGGCTTGCTCCATGCCTCCAAAACGAATCAGCGCCTGGCGCCGCGCTTCCTCCGGCGGCATGCCGCGCTGAAGATTTTCCTCGACGGCGAGCTTGAGGTGCTCGGCCATTTCCGCGTCCAGCTCGGTGTCGAGTTCCTTGGCGCGAAATAGTGAGCGCAGACGGTGAGGTAATTCGCGCAGCCAACTTATTGGTTCGTTGGTCATCGGTCGTCCCCTTCGTGCTGCATGGCCAGAACCCGAGCCATTTGGGTCAACGGCAACGCTCCTGTGTTACGACCACAGAAGGATATAGGATGTCCTGTGGTAATACCACACGAAACATATGACGCAGCGCGAGGCAAAAAGTCTTCCATGGAGGAATGAGGGTCGTGGCGGCTCTCTTAGAAGGTGTGGAAAATACGCTTCCAGCGCATGGTGGCGGGATGTATCAGCACGTTGGCATAGGCCAGAAAGCGATCGACGATGTGGCCCGGTTGCCATGTGCTTGGGTTCGCATCTATGGACATGTAGATCATCACCGGGGTGCCGACGAGATATTCGCGGGGCACACAACCCCAGAAGCGGCTGTCGTAAGAATTTCCTCGGTTGTCGCCCATCGCGAAATAACAGTTATCCGGAACGCGGTAAGGGAACGTGACAGCTATTCGACCGCGCTGAAAGTATCCGGGCGGAGCTGGTTTAGTGGGACCTAGAGTGTAATTTTCTTCGAGTTGCTTTCCATTGATCCAAACATTCCCGTCACGCAAATCCACGATCTCGCCCGGCATGCCAATGGCACGCTTGACCAGGTCGGTTTGATCGGGCGCGTACGGCGGTCTGAAAATTATGATTTGCTGCCGCTTGGGATTGCGCCACAGCGGAACATGCCAATTCGTAAAGGGCAGGCCAGCATCGTATCCGACGCGGCTGATGATCAAGTGGTCTCCGATCAGCAGGGTATTTTCCATGGAGGCGGAAGGAATGACCCGCGCCTGGCCGATGGTTCCGTTGACCAAGAGAAAAACGAGACCAACCCAGAACCACGCGATAATCTCGCGGCGCACGCGCACGCTCATAGGTAAAGTGGGTTGGGGAGTTGCGTTCTTTGTTTTAGTTTTCACTTGGCACCGTCGGTGAGATTGGGAATCTTAGCATGTCACTGGCGTGAGCAGTTGGAGTGACGTACGTAGATCGCTTGCTGTGACGGGGGCGTGCCCGTATGCTTGTGGCGATATGGCGATAGAAAATTGTCCGTTGTGTAGAGGGACGGGGTGGCGGCTCGAGCAGCGGTCCAATGGCGCGCCGGGTACGGTGGCTACCGCGTGCGATTGCGGAATGGAAGAACGCGCTGCACGGGTGATGGAGCGTGCGCGCATACCGAAACGATATGAGCATTGTGATTTTGAAAGCTATGTTGCGGATTTGACGGATGGCAAAACGTGGATGCCGCAGCATGCGCAGTCCATGAAACAGGCCAAGATGTTGACACAGGGATTTGTGCGGGATTATCCGGGCGCGGCTGAAAAAGGGCTGCTGCTGATGGGGCCGTCGGGCGTGGGCAAAACGCATCTGGCGGTGGCGGCTTTGAAAGAATTGATTCGTCGCGGACATGGCGGGCTTTTTTGCGATTACCGTGAATTGCTGAAAGAGATTCAAGCCAGTTATAACGCGGCAAGCGAATCGACGGAGATGCGCATTCTGGAGCCCATTCGCAACGTAGAAATTCTGGTGCTGGATGATCTAGGAGCGAGCAAGCCCTCGGATTGGGTGCGCGACATCGTGGGGATTGTATTGAATGCGCGCTATAACGAGAACCGCACAACGGTGATTACTACGAACTATGTGGATAATCCCGCTTCGGAAGGCGAACCTTCGCGGTTGCCGGGCGGGCGGATGATTCCAGCGTCGCGCGAAGATACGCTGGAGCAGCGCATTGGAAGCAGGATGCGTTCACGGCTTTACGAAATGTGTAGAACTGTTGAGGTAATTGCGCCGGATTTTCGGCGTGAAAAAACACAAGCTGGGCGGGCGCCGAGCTGAATATGTCGGAAGCCGTGAGCTGCGATGTTTAGGTCTGGGCGATTCCAGGTTAAAAGACCCACCCTTCAAAAATCTGAGAGTGGGCCACCCTACGCGTTGGGTTTTTTGGGTCGGTGGATTTTCAAAGATCGGGTGCGTTGGATCGAATTTGCGGCCAAGAAAAATCGCTCTACGGCGGGTGCGATTCATTGACAGGGAGTTGAGTCGGCGAGTATGCTTTTGGCTAGGTTGCGGCGTTCCTCGTGACAATTCCAGGAGTTCTGGTCCAGGAGTTCTGGCAGTGCTTGCAGTGACGCCCGCGGCACTTTTTCCTTAGCGACCAACTGAACGGTCCACCTCCTTGCACGGCTATCCAAGTAGGGATCTCGCAAGGAATTTTTTCGACTAAACAGGGATACTTATCCCGGAGGCCTACAACCATGTTTCCCGACCACGATAACCCGGCGTCCACAACTGCAAGCGGTGCTGCTGCCGCTGCTGCACCGGAAGCGGAAAATACTGCGAAAGACGCTAACCGCGAGCAGCACTCCGCCGCAGGCACTGAAACACAAGAACAAAAAAACGAAGTGAGCGAAACGAGACACGAGGGTAGCTCGCCGGCCGTTGCGGGCAGCGATCACTCGCAGCCCGGCTCGAGTTCCGAGGGAAGCAGCCAATCGGGCGACCACGCGCAGAATCCCGCCAATACACAGAATGGAGCGGCTTCACAGGGTGGCTCGGGTTCGCATGGCGTCGACGGCGGAACGGAGCACCAGAGTGCAGACGGCCACGGCGCATCTGCCAGTCAAGGTGGTGGCGACGATGGCTCAAACCAGCACGCCAGCAATAGCGGGGGGACTGCAGTCGCGGATCGCGAAGCGGCGACTGCGGCCGATGAAGCGGCCGGCTCGGAAGAGATGAGCAAGTTGATGGAGCAGTACGACGAGAAGCAGGAAGCTGCGTCGCACAGCGAAATTATCGAAGTGACAGTGGTTGCGTACACCGAGCATGGCGTGGTGGTGGATACGGGGCAGAAGACTGAAGGACTGATTCCCGCGGCGGAATTTTCGGAGACGGAGATACCGCGCCCGGAGCCGAACTCCAAAATCGAAGTACAAAGAACCGGCGAACGCAAAGACGGCTTCGAGATTTTGTCCTACCAAAAAGTTCTGCGCCGCCGGATGTGGGAAAAGTTAGAGGCGGCGTTCAAAGCGAAAGAAACGGTCAAGGGCAAGGTTGTAGACCGCATCAAGGGCGGGCTGGTGGTGGATATCGGCGTGCGCGCGTTTCTGCCCGGGTCGCAATACGATTTGCGGCCAACGGCGAACCTGGACGACTTGATGGGCCAGGAAATGAACGTGCGCATCACCAAGCTGAACCGGCGGCGCGGCAATGTGGTGGTGAGCCGGCGCGCGCTGCTGGAAGAAGGCCAACTCGCGAAGCGCGCGGAGTTGATGGAATCGCTGAAGGAAGGCCAGGTTGTTCACGGACACGTGAAAAACGTGACGGAATACGGCGCATTCGTAGACCTGGGCGGAATCGACGGGCTACTGCACCTGACGGATTTGAGCTGGGGGCGCGTAAAACATCCTTCCGACATGCTGAAGCCGGATCAGGAGCTGGACGTTGTCATCCTGAAATTCGATAAGGATAAGCAGCGCATCTCTCTGGGCCTTAAACAACTGATTCCCGATCCGTGGGTGAATGCGTCGGAGAAATATCCCGCGGGCGGCAAAGTGAAAGGCAAAGTGGTTGGCGTGGTGGATTACGGCGTGTTCGTGGAGCTGGAGCAAGGGATTGAGGGACTCGTACACGTTTCGGAGATGAGTTGGAACAAGAAGCCGACCCATCCATCGAAGCTCGTGAAGGTTGGCGATGAAGTGGATGTGGTGGTGCTGGACATCAAGCCGAGCGACCGCCGCGTTTCGCTGGGCATCAAGCAGGCGCAACCCGATCCGTGGATGGTCATCGCGGAAAAATATCCAGTGGGCACCGTGGTAACCGGCAAGATCCGAAACATTGCGGAATTCGGCGCGTTCGTGGAAATCGAGGACGGGTTTGACGGGCTGGTGCACGTCGGCGACGTGAGCTGGACCGGGCGAGTGAAGAATCCCCACGAGGTATTCAAGAAGGGCGAAGACGTTACCGCCAAGGTTTTGAAGATCGATCCGGAAAACCGGCGCGTGTCGCTGGGCATCAAGCAGGTCAACGATATCTGGGGCGACTGGTTCAAGGGGCACAAAGTGGGCCAGATCGTGAAGGGTAAAGTTTCGCGCATCGCCACGTTCGGGGCGTTCGTGGAACTGGGCGAGAACATCGAGGCGCTGTGCCACAACACCGAGATTGAGGAGCACAAGCGGCGGCGCGATGAAGGACCGGCGCCGATGCATCGCACCTCTACGGGGCCGCTGAAGAGCGCGGGGCCGCTAGAGCCGGGGAAAGAGTACGACTTCAAGATCGTGAAGATCAGCCCGGAAACGCGGCGCATTGGACTTAGCTACCGCGCGGCGGTGAAGCAAATTGAGCGGCGGGAGATCGATCAGTACAAGTCGACTTCGACGGGGAAGTCTTCATCGACGGCGACAATTGGCGATGCCCTCAAGTCAAAGCTGGGCCGCTAGCTGTCCAGCGACGAAAATTTGACTCCAACCCAGGTGGACAATTGTATTTACGCGGGCCTATTTTAATGATAGGAAGGGTGCACCCAGTGGGCGGCTCTCCGCTCTAACCCGTTTTGTAACACCGATTTGAGGGGCCGCAAAGCGTCAGAAGCCCGGTGGCAGGACCTGCGCGGGGCTACGAGGTATAGGGATTATGACCAAGCATCCTACATTGACGAAGGCAGACCTGATCGAAGAGGTGCTGCGCATCTCGGAACTTCCGCGCAAGGAGTCCGAGACGATTGTGGAGACGATTTTCGAGAGCATCATCGAGGCCCTGCAAAAGGGCGACAAAATCGAGATTCGCGGATTTGGGAGCTTTCGCACCCGCCAACGGCGCGGGCGCATCGGGCGTAACCCCAAGACAGGCGCCAAAGTGGATGTGCCGCCTAAGAAGATTCCCTTCTTCAAGCCGAGTAAGGAATTGAAGGATTTTGTGAACAACTCGGAAGGCGATGCTACGGAAGCCGGCGCTTCTGCAGCTGCGGCAAGGCCTGCCACGTCGTTGCCTGGCGACGCAACTCGTTCCTGAAAACGCCTCTGAATTCATTTCCTGATTAAAAATCGTGGCTAGTGATGCGCGCGGCGTAAATGGATTGTGCGCTATGCTGTGCGAGCGTCTTTTTTTGAGGATGCCTGATGGACTATGTGTGGTCGCCGTGGCGCTACAAATACATCGCACAGGTGAATGACGAGAAACAGCCGGAGTGTATTTTCTGCGATGCTTTGGCGCGCAATGATGACGCTGCGGCGCTGATAGTTTATCGCGGCACAAAAGTTTTCGTGATCCTGAATCGCTATCCTTATACCTCCGGGCACGTGATGATCGTGCCCTACGCGCATGTCGCGCAATTGGCGTTATGCGATGCGGAGACGCTGGCGGAGATGATGCTCGTGGCGCAGCGGGTCGAGAAGGCCTTTGTTGCGGACTACAAGCCCGACGGAGTGAATATAGGGATGAATCTGGGGAAAGCTGCCGGCGCGGGTGTTGCCGGGCATTTGCATTTACATGCGCTGCCGCGATGGTTTGGGGACACAAATTTTATGACCGTCACGGGCGAGACGCGTGTGCATCCGGAAGACTTGCGTATGACTTTTGAGCGCATGCGAAGAGCTTTGGACGCGGCTTCAGCGGCTTAAACGCGGAGAGAAGAGCGAGTGGATCTTCAACTGACCGAGGAGCAGTTGCTCCTGCAAAAAAGCGTGCGGGAATTCGCGGAATCGGAGGTACGGCCATTCGCGAAAGAGTTGGACGAGACCGGGCAATTCCCTCGTGAAATATTCAGGAAAGCGGCGGAACTGGGGCTAACTGGAATTGCTCTGCCGGAAAGTGAAGGCGGCGCAGGATTCGATCATATCGCGTATACCATCGTGATTGAGGAGATTTCGCGGTGCTGCGCTTCCACAGGCGTGATTTTGTCGGTGCAAAATTCGCTGTACTGCGATCCAATTCACCGCTTTGGCACCGCCCAGCAGAAGGAGAAATTTCTTATGCCCTTCGCGCGTGGGGAAAAGATCGGGTGCTATGCGTTGACGGAGCCGCAGGCTGGTTCAAATGCCGCGGCTTTGCAAACGAAAGCGGTGCGCAAGGGCGACAGTTACGTTGTGAACGGCACCAAAGCATGGATCACCAATGGGGGCGCGGCGGATGCCGCCATCGTGTATGTGAACACCGATCCGGCCAAGGGAGAGAAAGGCATCACCGCGCTGGTGATTGAAAAAGGCCCGCCGGGATTTCTCGTGGGCAAGGAAGAGAAAAAACTGGGGATTAGCGCCACGGCTTGCAGCGAGCTGGTTTTTTCCGACTGCAACGTGCCGGCCGCAAATCGCATCGGCGATGAAGGTGAAGGATACAAAGTGGCACTGTCGACGTTGGATGGCGGAAGAATTGGTATCGCCGCGCAGGCGACCGGGATTGCCCAAGGCGCGTTTGAAGCGGCTTTGAAATATTCGCAGGAGCGCATGGCGTTCGGGAATCCCATTTCGCAATTTCAGGCCATACAATTCATGCTGGCGGATATGGCCACGGAGATTGACGCCGCGCGGTTATTGATTCGCAAAGCGGCGTGGAAGCAGGACAGTGGAGCGAGGTTCAGCATGGAAGCTGCGGTGGCCAAATTATTTGCCAGCGAAATGGCTACGCGCGTGACGCACAAAGCCATTCAGATTCACGGCGGCAACGGATATAGCCGCGAGTATCCGGTGGAGCGAAATTATCGCGACGCGCGCATCACGGAGATTTACGAAGGCACCAGCGAGATTCAGCGGTTGGTAATTGCGTCGTGGGTGTTGAGATCCGGAGGCTAGAAGCTAGACGCTGGAAGATAGAAGCCGGAAATGTTGGCGCGCTGACATTTTAAAGTAATACTTTAATTAGTAAGTAACTATAACATTACAGTAATAACTGCCAGCGTTCGAATCGTGCGCCTTCGAATGATTTTAGAAATTGTCGGCCGTGGCGTTCGAATGACAAAGGTCCGTCCGAGATTTCCACGCGAGATTAATGTACAAGGAAAATCGCTTTGGCAGGGAGCCAGGCCTTGGAGCGTCCATCATATTGAGTCGTAGTATCCTGAGTGTGTGTTGGAACTTGATTTTTCCCTCGCATTTGACGCCGCGAACGACGCAGAATTCTTTTCCGCATTACCATCCAAGCCTGCGGTTTGCCTGGTCGAATTAAATGATGTAAATGCTGAACCTCTGCTTATCCGCACGCAGGACTTGCGCCGCAGGCTGCAACGGCTGCTGGGTCCGCCTGACCCCGCCAGTAAACGGTTGAATCTGCGGGCGCTTGCTCGCGGAGTGAAATATCGGCCAGTGGGTTCCACGTTTGAGCAGAGTTTCACTTATTACCAGCATGCCAAAAAACTTTTTCCGCAACGCTATCGCGATTTGTTGCGGATGCGTCCGCCTGCAGTGCTTAAGGTGAGCCTGAGAAATGCGTATCCGCGGTGTTACGTGACGCGGCACATTTCGGTGGACAGTTCGGGAACGCCGACAGCTGGAAGTTATTACGGACCATTTCCTTCGCGTGGCGCCGCACTGGCATTTGCGAATCGCGCGCTGGATTTTTTCAAGATGCGGCGCTGTCAGATAAAAATCCGGCGCGATCCCACGTTTCCGGGATGCCTGTACTCGGAGATGAAAATGTGCCTGGCGCCTTGCTTTGCGGGGTGTTCGAAAGAGGAGTACGACGCGGAGGTGCAGCGGTTCGTGAAGTTTCTGGAATCGAGTGGCGAGTCACTTCGCGCGACCTTTGAAAGTGAGCGCGAACGCGCCAGTGATGACCTGGACTTCGAGCGCGCGGCAACGCTGCACAAAAAAGTCGAGAAACTCGACGAAGTTTTGCGCGGGCGGCCCGATTTGGCGCGACGCATTCAAGCTTTGGACGCGGTGATTTTGCAACGCGGCGCGGGCGACCAAGTTGTGGCCGCGTATCGTGTTCAAGGCGGGAAGCTATGCGAGCCGTTTTTTCTGCCATTTGGGGAAATTGCGAGCCAGCCGCGCTCGGCCGAACAAATTTTCCGGAATTATCTCGATCCGGCGGCCGATGCGGTAGCTGCGACACAATTACCGAATGCTTTAGCGAATGGGGTTGAACCAGCGGGCGCTTCGCAGCAGCCAGTTGAACACTTGCCGCTCTCCAAAGGGGAATTGAGTGAGCATTTGTGGCTGGTGGCGCGTTGGTTTTACAGCAATCCGCGAACGGGCGAGCTTTTCTTCCGCGAGAAAAATGACTGGCCTTATCGCAGGATTTTGCGGGCTTGTTCGCGGTTGCTGGCTCCTCCAGAACCGCCCAAGGAACCGGCCGTGAATTCATGAAGCGATCGGCCTGCTATACTTCGCGTTTATCCCGAGCAAATTAGGAGTGATCCAAAAATTGAGAGCACAACGATGACAAGATTTGCCACCGCTGAAGGGACACGCCGTTATGCGGCAAGATTTCCCAAGGCTGTTGAGGGCCACTTTCGTGAAGCGCAGAGGCTGGCGGTTTCGTCGCTGGGAATTGGGACTTATCTTGGGAAGCCAGACGAAAAGACGGACCGAGGTTATACTGCAGCGATCGTGGAGGCGGCGCAAGGTGGCATCAACGTGATTGATGCGGCCATCAATTACAGGTTTCAGCGCAGTGAACGCAGCATTGGAGCGGCGCTGGCGGAATTAGAAACCAAGGACATCGCGCGCGACGAACTGATTTTATGCACCAAGGCCGGTTACCTGACGCCAGACGGCGCTATGCCCAGCGACCCGAATGAATATTTCTTTCGGGAGTACATTCAGCCGGGAGTGCTGGGCGCGAAAGACATTGTCGGCGGCGGCCATTGCATGACCCCGCGCTTTCTGAAAAATCAATTAGGGCGCAGCCTGCGCAACATGCGCGTGGACTGCGTGGACGTTTTTTATTTGCACAATCCTGAATCGCAGTTGGGGGAAGTCCCGAAGGCGGATTTTCTCGAGCGCATCAGGGATGCATTTACATTTCTGGAATCCGCGGTGGTGGCTGGAGAAATTCAATATTACGGCGTGGCTACCTGGAATGCGTTTCGGCAGGAAGCTAGCGCGCGCGACTCCCTGCAGCTCGCGGAACTGGTGCAGATCGCGCAGGAAATTGCCGGCGGGCGGCACCGTTTCCGGTTTGTGCAGTTGCCTTTTAATCTGGGAATGACGGAGGCGCTGACGCTAGGAAATCAAACGGTCGCGGGACGCAAGCGCACGATAACAGAAGCCGCGGACGAACTGGATATCACGCTGATCGCCAGCGCTTCTTTGCTGCAGGGACAAGTGGCGCGCAACCTGCCGGAATTTGTAGCTGATGCGTTCGGATTGGAGAATGACGCGGAGAGAGCGCTGCAATTTGTGCGCTCCGCGCCAGGGATTACCACCGCACTGGTGGGCATGTCACGACCGGAACATGCGCGAGCGAATACGCGGCTGTTGAACCTGCCGACCGCAACCGTGGATCAGTTCAGCAAACTATTTGCTCGCGGCGAAAGCGCCTGACGACGAATTAAGGAAACAACGGCTCTCATCGGTGTTCCCTGACTTTGCTGAATCATCGACGGGCGTTTGGTGCCTGCCATCGCGTCTATTGAACCCGAAGACCGCGACAGAAATTGTGAACCTTCGACTCCGGGATGCACTCGTCAATAAGTAGAGGAAGGTCAAAGGCGTCGCACCACTGCATCAGTCCCCGACCATCGCTGTAAGCATGAAAATGGTCGCAGATCTCTGGCTCTGCATGTTTTCCTCATATTCCGGCTATTTGAGAGAGGAACTGTTCTGTCGCACGCACATGGAATACTCTCGGTTTTGGCCAGATTGTGCCTGGCGGAATCTGTATGCCTGGCGCAATGGCCCTTGATGCGAGCACAGACTGGACCTCCGAGGAGATACGCGTACCTTCCAAGCAGAGGTTCACGGGCCACGGAAGGATTTCTTTCAATGTCGAAAAGAACTTTCTGCCACTCCTGATGCCCGCGACCTCCCAGCCACTGACAAAGAGGGGGGTTGGTGACATGGATTTAATATTATCAATTCCTTTCAATATTTCGGACGGACTTGCTTTTGGCACCCACGTTGTTGCGAAGTTACTTTTTTAGTGCGGGGACTTGTTTGGTGAGCCAGGTGGTGATGGCTTGATCCACTTTGCTTAATCTACCGGTGAAGAAATGGTCGACTCCTTCAACGATCGCGAGGCGATTTTCCCCAGGCAGAGACGACACCAATTCTTCTACCTTGCGCACGTCGCCGTGTTCGTCATTGCTGCCATGAACGAAGAGCTTAGGCTTGGGGCATTCGAATAAGAACGATATGTCGGAATTGTTTACCGGGAGACCCAGCGCAATTAATTGCGTTACTTCCGGAGCCTGGCATCCCACGCGAAGGCCTACGATGGAGCCGAAACTAAATCCCGCGACCAGCAAAGGCACGCCGGGGAATTCCGCGATGAGAAATTTCAATGCGGTGCGGACGTCATCGCGCTCGCCGATGCCGCGATCGTGAATTCCCTCACTGAGCCCGGCGCCACGAAAATTGAAACGTAGGACTGGAGCACCGAGCGCGTCAATGGATTTGGCGACCTGAAAAACCACCTTGTTATGGATGGTGCCGCCGAAAAGCGGATGGGGATGACAGACAACCGCGGCAATGGCGGGCGGAGTGGGATTGGGGGGAGTCCAAAGGACGGCTTCAAGTCGTCCTACCGGGCCGGAAAGAAAAAAATTTCGTGAATCGTGATGCTGGGTCATCTGGTTTTTGCCGCTCAATCGTTGCTAATAAATTAGACCGTAATGAGGAAATATTGTCACGGTTGAGGTAGAGCGCTGGATTGGCGTTTCCCCTCGCTTCTAGCCGGTCCGCCTATCTATCAGTACGCCTGGTAAGTAAAATTTCGAATTCGTGCACGCGGCGGAGAACGCGGTACCGGGTACCAAAGTGGTACACGGATCGTTGGAAAGAAATACCGTGTTTTTCGCGTTGCAGTTTGCGGGTGGCGGTGTTAGCGTTCCTGCATTCCCGCCCAAGCTGAGGGAGCTTTATGAATAGTGCTGCGGACCGCCGCGAAGCTCGCCGATTTAACATGCACCTGCCGCTCAGCATTCTTCCGTGGGAGCAGAAGGGCAAGGAATTGCAGGTGGACATGCGGGATGTGAGTTACCGGGGCCTGTACTTTTTTGCTGGAGAAAAATTCGAAGCGGGCCGCGAAATCGCTTTTATCATTACCCTACCGAAAGACATGCTCAAGTCATCGGACGTGAAGATACGGTGCCGGGGCATGGTGGTGCGCGTCGATGAGGGCGAAAACGGGAAGACGGGCATCGCCGCAAAGATTGACCGTTACGAGTTTATTGCTTGTAGCGCAGTAGCTTAAATCCCTTCTGTCAAAAATTTTCCTCGATTCATAAATTTGTCCCTGCTACGAGTACAATCATTTTGATCTATGTTGGAGGGGATTATGTACCACTACGACGCCAAATTGGCATTGGAAGAACTACAGGAAGACGCGCTGCTGCCGCACCCGGTGAAGCTGCGCGACATGATTTTACGCACAAAACTGGGACCTACTGAAGCGCAAGCGTTGAACCAGGAATTTCAAACTTACCTGACGCGTTTTGGGGAGCTGCAAAAAACCGCGCGCAGCGTGCTGGAGAAACTTGCAGCGGGCCAACGCAAAGCGTCCTGATGCCCTAATATAGAATTTGGATATGCGACGGAACACGCTGATGATCGATGCGGATGACACGCTGTGGGAGAATAATGTTTTCTTTGAAAAGCTGATTGAGGATTTCATCACCCTGGTGGAGTCCTGCGGCTACACCCGCGCGTATATTCGCCACATTTTGAATGAAACGGAACGGAAAAATATCCGCCAATACGGCTACGGCGTGCGGTGCTTTGGGCGCTCCCTGGAAGAAACATATATCAAGCTGGCAGAGCAAATGGCTTGCCGCGACACAGTAAAGATTATTAAAGAGCGGGTGCTGGAGCTGGAACGCACCCCGCCAAAAATTATGGATGGCGTGCCGGAAACGCTCGCGTATCTTGCGGAGCGGCACCGCTTGATTTTGTTCAGCAAAGGCGAGGCTGCGGAGCAAGCGGCCAAGGTGGAGCGCTCCGGGCTGCAGGGATTTTTTGAATTTATTGAGATCGTGCCGGAAAAGGATCATGAAACTTATGGGAAGTTGGTACACAAGCACAAAATTGTGAAGTCCCAGGGCTGGATGATCGGCAACAGCCCGCGCAGCGATATTAATCCGGCCATGAAGATAGGATTGAATGCGGTGTATATACCGCACCAGGACACGTGGCAACTGGAGCACGAGCCGGTGGTCGCGGGCGCTGGGAAGTTGGTGATCCTGCCGGCGTTCCGCGAATTGCGAACACATTTCTAGCGAACACATTGCTCGAGCGTCCAGCAGCTAGCAGTTCGATTCAGATACATTCAGGCGTTCTGGTGCTTGGACCGCGGCCGCCCAAATTGGACGTTGAAGTTTGTTTTGAGCGCTCGCAATCTCGTTAAGCAGTAACGGGAGGTATGGATGGCCACCGCAACGTCGAGTCCTGCGCAAACGAACTGGCGCGATGAATGGTTTGAATTTGAAGACGCAACTTACCTGAATGTGGCCGGCAATGCACCGATGCCCAAGGCCTCGCTCAAGGCCGTGCAAGCCGCAATTGAATGGAAAAAATTTCCGCAACGTGTACCGGACCAGGCCTATTTCGATGTGCCGAATCGCATTCGCGCTTCGATTGCGCAATTGATTGGGGCGCGAGCAGAGGAAATCGCGCTCACTACCGGCGCGAGCACCGGAATGGCCTCGGTGGCTTACGGGTTGAGCTGGAAACCGGGAGACGAAGTCATCACCGCGCAAGGAGAATTTCCTTTGCAATACACGACGTGGCGGCCGATGGAGAAGCGCGAGGGCATTGCGCTGAAAATCGTAGCCCCCAGCGAGCGGTTTATCAGCGCGGAGGATTTGATTGCTGCACTGTCGCCAAAGACGAAATTGGTGTCGGTCAGCATGGTGCGCTTTGACGATGGCTCGATGATTGATGCAGCGCGACTGGCGGCGGCATGTCACGCGCGAGGCACGTTGTTGCTGCTGGACGTGAGCCAGTGTTGCGGAGCTATTCCCATGGACGTGACGCAACTGGGCGTGGATTTTATCGTGTGCGCTGGTTATAAATGGCTGTTGAGCCCGTACGGCACGGGATTTTTCTGGGCTAAAAGTGAGCACATGGCCAACATGAGGCCGGGTCCGTTTTATTGGGCGGCTGCGGAAGGCGCGAGTCACTTCGGCTCGCTGGTGATGACCAGTCCTAAAGTGGCGGCGGGTGCGCGGCGGTGGGACTCGGCGGAGACCGCGAGCTACTTTAATTTGTCGGCAATGGCGGTGTCGCTAGAGTTGGTGCTACGAATGAAACCAGAGACGGTGGAGGCGCATAATCGCGGGCTGATGGAACTGATGTTGGAGCGCTTGCCGAAGGATCGCTGCGTGCCGGCGAGTCCGCTTGATGCGACACGGCGCGGGCCGTATGCGTGTTTTGCTGCGCGGACGGCGGAAAAAACGGCGGCGCTATACGAGAAGCTGCGGGCGAATAATGTTTTCGTGAGTTTGCGCGAAGGGAATTTGCGGATATCGCCGCATTTGTTTAACACCGAACGCGATATCGATAAGTTGATTGCGGTGGTTACTACGTGATGCTCGGCGCTTCGGCGTAAAGATGAAGACGGGCTAGTTGTCGTTGCTCGGGGCGCGAAATGGGATATGCACGATGGCTTCGAGGTCGACGGGCGTGCCTTGGCGCGATGCTGGCCTGAATTTCCACTGGCTTAAGGCTTCCATGGCATTGGCATCGAGCTGCGCATCTAGACCCCGAACCAGTTCGACGCTATCTACCGAGCCGTCAGCGCGAATTACGGCGTAAAGCACGACTTCGCCTTCGACATGTTCATTGATTAGCGTGGGCGGATATCTGGGATCGCTCTTTTTGACGGGCGACGGACCCGAGAGATCGGCCGACGTTACGTGCGGCGCGGAACTCGACGAACGGAGCTCCGAGAAATTCAGAATCCAACTGCCCGTTGCGCTGTTGAGGTTGGGCATGTTGACTAGCATGGTGTACATTTTTTTCGCGGCAAAAACTTGTTCGGGTTTTGCGCCGGGGGGAAGCGCGGCAAAATTTGGCGGGCCGGTGCGTTCCGGTGCGTCGGCGATTCGCGCGCGCGGATCGATTTTTGAGACCAGCCGGTGAGGCGTGGGCGAGTCGATCTTGGGCTGTGGGTTGACCGATAAAGCGGACATGTTTTTTGGCGTGGGGTTGCCGCCGCTAATGCTTACGGTGGTGGAGTTTGTTCCCGCAATATTTTCAGAGGCGGAGCCACCGTGGCTTTCGGCCGCTCCACCAAGGCCGCCATTGTTATTTTCGGGCAAAGACTTGCCACCAGGGACGCCGGGTTGTTTGCCTTCCGGAGAAATGGAAACGCGCGCGACGAGATTTCCTTGCGGTGGCGCGCTTGGTGCAACGGGACCGGGCGTTGCGGAAAGCGCGATCAGGGTGGAAGCGTTGGGGTCCATGGAGTTTTGATGAGCGAGTTCGGGCGCAGGTCCGGCATCATTTGATGACGATCGCTGTTGCGCAACGCGCGGTGCGGTGCCAGCATTCAACTCCAACTTGGGGCGAGCAGGGGCGTTCGAATTTACGGCTAGCGTGATTTCCGCGGGAGGGCCGTCAGTCACCGGAACATCGGGCAGGGGCGCCGCTTTCACAGCGGCTGTGCGGTGTTCGCGTGGATGAAGCTGAGCCAGCATTTGCTCGGTGATTTCCATGCGCGGCTTCGAGGGAACGGCACTCTGCTGCAACAAAACAATATTGGGCAAACTGGGGAGAATTTTGGGCGGAACTATTCGGGCGGCGGTGTTGATTAAAGTTTGCCGAGGGTGGGTTGGCGCGATGGGGTCGGTGAAAATGCGCTGGTGGGGATGGAACGCTTCGGCGCCTTCGCGCGCGAGGGGCTTGGCGGCGTCGCCACGCGGGCTTGGAATTGCGCGCGCGGGTGCGGGCGCGGAAGAAAGTTTCAGCGGGGGAAAGTCGTTGATGGGGCCGGACCAGGTAAGCTGGAAATTTTCGAAGGCGGGATTTTTGCGCGGGGTTGCGGGTAGGTCCGGCCAGGGTGCCAGCAGAAATACGATGTGCCACAGGGCGGCAGCAGTTACTGCGGTGCGTGGGATGCGGCCTTCGACCGAGCAATCTCTGAAAATATTTTTGCTTACAAAGTTTTTTCTTGGGGTGGGGCCGGTGAAGAGCGCATGGATGCTGCTTCCGAGACTTTGGTGGAAGCTGTTCCAGCGGACTTCGAACTGCGGGCCTGCAGTCGACGGGGAATCCTTACGCGCAGCAAGGGCGCCCTGCTGTCCCAACAGACTTAATGAATTGCTGGCTTGGCCAAATGACATGCAGTCTCGATTATAGCTTGGTGCTCGCTGTAAATTTTGCGATTTCGTTTTGGAATTTTGTTTTGCAACTTTACTTTGCAAGAGCGAATAGAGTCAAAAACCCCGCCCTGAAATTCGAGGGTGGGGCACCCTCCGCGTTTTTGAGTGCTTGCTGGGTCTCGACCGTGCATTACGAACGGATGTCTTGCGAAGCTCGACGTCATCCGAAGATAGATGTGTGGGGTGCTCTACGGGTTATCCGCGTTTGTGATGGATTGCAAGGCGTCCTCGCGGCGATAGAAACTTAGGGCGGCGTCGCCTTGGCGCAGGAGGCGAACGCGCTTCAGAGTGTCGAAGGATTCGGGCAGATCGAAAGTTTTGCGATGCTCGACGATTATGATTCCTCGGTGGTTGAGAACATTGGAGACGCCGACTTTTTGCAGTACTCGGGAATAGTCGGCGGTGGCGGCGTATGGCGGGTCGATGAAGATGTAATCGTAGGCGGGATCGCCGGCTTTTACTTTGGCTTCAAGAGTTTCGAGTCCGCGGATGGCGTCGGCGCAGATAACTGATACTCCGGACTGCACTTTTAGAGCGGCGAGATTTTTGCGAATGAGCGCGGCGCTGGCAGCGTGATTTTCGATGAAGGAAACGTAATCAGCGCCACGGCTTAGGGCTTCAATGCCGACCGCGCCAGTTCCAGCGAAGACATCAAGGAAGCGCGAGTCTTGAATTCCTGAGCCCAGCGCGTTGAAGAGCGTTTCGCGCAAGCGGTCGCTGGTGGGGCGCAGCGCGAGGCCTTTAAGGCTTTTCAGTATGCGGCTGCGGTAGGTTCCGGCGATGACACGCATAATTTATTTTCTCACGATAAAAATTTCAGCCGATGCGTGCCAGATGGTAGCGGCGTTGCCAGTGCTCCGGCAGGGATCGCAGCACCGCGTGCAGCTCAGCGGCTCGCTCGGGATTGTCGGCAAGCGCAAAGGCTTCGCGGCGTGCCAGTTCGAGCAACTCGCGGTCGCGCAGCGGATTCGCGATGTGAAAGCCCATGTCCCCGGATTGGCGCGTGCCAAAAAATTCCCCCGGGCCGCGTAACAGCAAATCGGTTTCCGCGATTTCGAATCCATTGGCGGTGCGCACCATCGTTTCGAGGCGCGCCCGCGCTTCTTCGGTCATGTACGGCGGCGCCATCAAAATGCAATGAGATTTGGCGGCGCCGCGTCCGATGCGTCCGCGCAATTGATGCAGCTGAGACAATCCAAAGCGCTCGGCATGCTCGATGACCATGACGGTGGCATTGGGGACGTCCACGCCGACTTCCACAACGGTGGTGGCCACCAGAATTTGTACTTCGTTTTTGCGGAATTGCTGCATCACGGTTTCTTTTTCTTCACTGGAAAGGCGGCCGTGCAAAAGCCCGAGTTTCAGCTTGGGAAATACTTCGCGGGAGAGGCGTTCGAATTCCTCAATGGCGGCTTTCAATTCGAGTTTCGATTCCTCGATCACGGGATAGACGATGTAGGCCTGATGACCGGCGTTAACTTCTCTGCGCACAAATTCCCATACGCCAGGCAGATGCGGCTGCGTAGTCATACGCGTTTGGATAGGTGTGCGGCCGGGAGGTAGCTCGTCAATGATCGAAACGTCGAGATCACCGTAAAGAGTGAGTGAGAGCGTGCGGGGAATCGGAGTGGCGGTCAGCACCAAAACGTGCGGCGCGTGTCCGTGCGCCAACGATTTATCCATCAAGCGCTTGCGCTGCAACACGCCAAAGCGGTGCTGCTCGTCGACGGCGACGAAGCCGAGGCGCGCGAATTCGACTTTCTCTTCGATGAGGGCGTGAGTGCCGATGACTAGTTTGGCTTCGCCGGTGCGAATACTTTCGAGCACGGCAGTTTTGTCGCGAAATTTCAAGCCACTGATCAACAATTCAACGCGATAACCGGCGGGAGCAAGAATTCTTTTGGCAGCGAGGTAGTGCTGCACAGCAAGAATTTCGGTGGGAGCCATGAGGGCGGCTTGCAGGCCATTTTCGATGGCGATTACCGCGGCTTGCAGGGCGATGATGGTTTTGCCGCTGCCCACGTCACCCTGCAAGAGGCGATTCATGGGCGCGGGCTTTTCTAGATCGGCGGCAATTTCTGCCAGCACGCGTTTCTGCGCGGCGGTGGGCTTGAAAGGCAAAATGCGCTTGAGAGCTTCACGAATATTATCTTCGCGGAGGCGAAAAGCGATGGCGTTTTCCTTGCGGCTGGTTTTGCGATCCAGGCCCAAGCTCAATTGGTAAAGAAAAAATTCTTCAAAAATCAATCGTTGTTGAGCGGGCGAGCGGAAGGTGTTGAGGGCGTCGAGAGATTCATTAGCGGGCGGAAAATGTGTATGAATCAGCGCCACGCGGCGCGAGGGGTAAGAAAGACGCGCGCGTAATTCGGCGGGCAGCGCGTCCGGCATATTTGGGTCGAGCACATCGAGCGCGGCATAAATGGCGCGACGAATGGCGCGGGATCCAAACGTGCCGATGGCTTCATAAATGGGGACGATGCGGCCGACTTCGGTGGAGTCCATTTCGTCGCTGGTCATCTCCATCTGCGGATTGACCATTTCGATGCGTGCTGGTCGCAGCTTATCTATCTCGGCCTTGCCATGAAGAATCAGCGTTTGCCCGGGTTTGAGGCGGCCCTCCAAATATCCGCCGTGAAAAAATTTGCAGGGGAGTTGGCCAGTAGCATCGCGGACCAGCAGATGAAACACTGCATCGCGGCCGCGCATGGTGCGCACCGCCTGGCCGCTCATGACCTGCACGCGGACGGTGTAAATGCCGCTGGGCTGAATGTCTTTTACATTGGAAAAATGGATGCGGTCTTCGTAACGGAAAGGCAGGTAGGTGAGCAGGTCGTCGAGGGTGTGGATTCCGCGCTTGGCCAGCACTTCCGCTCGTTGCGGGCCGACGCCCTTGATCATGCGTACATCAGTGGTTAGGGTTTGCGTGGGCACGATGGAAAGCGTTCGAGTTGTGAACGCCGGATACGATTCCGCTCCTACGATTTGCACAGTAACAGCAAAATAACTCCATCTTTTATACCATTATGACTAGACGGCACCGCGATAAGCCGCTGTACAGGCGAAACTTGTGCTGATTTCGCGCGTATCCTAGAGTGATGGCGCTGCGTATCTGTTATGCGTATCTGTTAAAGGAACCGACTCAGTTTGTAGCTAGCCAAAATCCCACCTGCAATTACGCCGCGTGGGGTACCCTCGTTACCCAGAAAGCTTGAAATTGTTCCTGCGAAATTCACTGGGTGCAGACATTAGATTCTGGAGTGGGCTCGTGGAGGTTTCGTGACGACTGACCGTTTAACGTCTGCGAACAAACTTGCGTTACTGCTGTGGGTGCTCGCCGGAATTGCCGGGCGCGTTGTTTGCGTATAAATATTATTTCCGGGCGTTTCCCGAAGCGTCGGTGAATTTTAAGGTGTCGCGTGGGGAAGCTCTGACACGTGCAAAAGAGTTTTTGGCGAGTGAAGGGCAGGACGCCGCAAGCTATCAGTCCGCTATCGTTTTCAATGTAGACGACAACGCGAAAACATATCTGGAACGTGAAACCGGGCTGGAGCAAGCCAACCGGCTGATGTCTTCGGAACTGAATATCTGGTATTGGGATGTGCGTTTTTTCAAACCGCAACAGGAAGAGGAATTTCACGTACGGGTGAGTCCCGCGGGCCAGCTGGTGGGCTACGAGCATCACGTGGAAGAAGCCAGAGCAGGCGCAACACTGGAGCGCGCCGCCGCTCAATACGACGCTGAAAATTTTCTTGAAAGCAAATTGGGTATCAAGTCGGGCTGGGATCTTTTACCGGAGGAAATAAATTCGGTGAAAAGACCGAACCGGCTGGATTGGTCATTCACCTGGGAAAAGCATGGGTTTCGCGCCAAGGACGCGCCGTACCGGCTGAATGTGGTGTTGCAAGGCGATCAGATTGGAAACAGCCAAGAATATCTGAAGGTGCCCGAAGCGTGGGAGCGCAGCTATGCGCAATTGCGCTCGACGAACCTACTGTACAACCAGATCGCGATTATCCCGTACGTCCTGCTGATGGGCAGCGCGCTGTGGCTGGGAATTTCGCTGTGGCGCAAAGGGCAAGCCGACTGGCTAGGGGCGATAAAGCTGGGCGCCCTGGTGGCGGCGCTGTATTTTTTCATGCAGCTCAATCAGTGGCAATCGACGCGGGCAAATTACGATACCCACGCTTCTTATGGAAGTTTTGTCGCGCTGCAAATTCTCTTGAACATATTGTTGGCGATTGGCACGGCGCTGACGGTCACGATGGTGTTACCAGGGGCGGAGCCGCTGTATCGCGCGACGCAGCCAGACCGCCTACGACTCAGCAAAGCATTTACTTTGCGCGGGCTGCAATCGAAGGAATTTTTTTCCGCTGCGGTGGTGGGCTTGTCGCTGGCGGCGGCGCACATCGGTTTCATCGTGGCGTTTTATATGTTCGGCAGCAAAGTGGGGGTCTGGGCGCCGCAAGATCTCAATTATTCGGATGCGGTAAACACTTCTTTCCCATGGATCGCAGGAGTTGCGATCGGGTTGCTGGCGTCGACCAGCGAAGAATTTCTCTTCCGCTTATTCGCCATACCTTTCGTGGGGCGTTTGACCAAATCGCGCGTGTTGGCAATTATTCTGCCGGCATTTTCGTGGAGCTTCCTGCATAGCGCGTATCCACAGGAACCTGGTTATACGCGCGGAATTGAAGTGGGAATTATCGGCATCGTGGCGGGAATCGTGATGTTGCATTGGGGCATTCTGGCGACACTTATCTGGCACTACACGGTGGATGCTTCGCTGGTGGGCTTGCTGCTGGTGCGTTCCAACAGCATGTATTTCAAAATTTCCGGCGTGATCGTGGGGGCCGCGGCGCTGGCCCCGCTAATCTTTTCGGGGGTGGCGTATTTGAGGCGAGGTCACTTCGCGCCGGTGGATGATTTGTTGAATCGAGCGGTATCCACTCCGGACATTAGTGCGGTGGATGAAGGCGCTGAAGAACTTGCGCCTTCAGGACGGGCTCGCGTATACGATGCACTCCCGCCGGGGTTGATTGGCGTTCTTGCGGCTTGCCTGGTGATTGGGGGTTTGTTGGCCTGGCGCCTCAAAGAACCTGCGATCGGAGATTACTTGAAGCTTTCGGTTAATGCCCGGACGGCGCTTACCGATGCGGATGAAGTTCTTCGTCACCGTGGAATAGATCCGAGGTCTTACCATCACGCGGTGTTACTCGCCAATACTACGGATGCGGTGACGAATGAATTCCTGCGCGAGCGCATCGGTGTGGACAAGGTGAATGAAATTTACGACCAGGAAGTGCCTGGGGCGCTTTGGAGAGTTCGCTATTTTCGCGACAGCCAGCCGGAAGAATTTGCGGTGGTGCTGCGCCCGAACGGCGCGCTGCACTCCGTGCATCACATTTTGAGCGAAGACGCTGCTGGCGCTGCGCTCAGCAAAGACGAGGCGGTGAAACGGGCGGAAGATTATCTTCGCAACACGCAGTACATTGATCTGGCGCAATGGGCGCTGATCGAAGCCAAATCCGACAAACATCCGCATCGGGTGGATCACCAACTCACGTGGGAACAAAATCGCGCGCTCGATGACTCGGATACGCAAGCGGATTCCAAATCACACGCCCACGCGCGCATCGAAGTAGCGGTTCTCGGCGACGAAGTAGCCAATTATCGCACGTACATAAAAATTCCCGATGATTGGAGGCGCAGACAGTCGGAGTTGACGCTCCCCCGGGTACTGATTTCGATGGTGCTGCCGATTCTGGTTTTGGGCGGCTTCATGGTGGTGGCGCTCATTGTCTTGCTGAAAAATTTACGCTCGGAGGATGCGCATTCCGTTCCCTGGCGGCGTCTGGCGGTGTGGGGCGTGTGGGGGCTGGCGGCGTACGTGATTATTTTTGCTTTCGGCGACCGCATCGCCAGCTTTATGAATGCGTATCAGACGGCCATTCCATTGAAGACCATGCTTGTTGGAATCGCCATCGGTGCGGTGCTGGGAGCAGCCGTTTATTTTTCCGGGATCGTGTTGCTTTTTGGCATGACGTGGTATTTCGCCCGGCGCGCATTCGGTGAAGAGCGCCTGCCGGGGTGGACGGGTATGCCGGCGCTGTATTACCGCGACGCGGTGTTGATTGGCGTGGGCGGCACGGCGGCACTGATCGGATTTAGCCGGTTGGTTGCGGCACTGTCGGCCCACTGGCCCACCGCTCATCGTGCTATTGAAGCTTCGTTTGGCGGCGACTTTGATTCGACGCTACCAGCTGCGGCGATTTTTGGTACGGTTTTGCTCAGGACGTTGATGTACACCGGGCTGGTGGCGCTGTGCGCTTCCTTTGTGGCCACGAATGTTAAGCAGCCGTGGCTGAGGTTATTGCTTTTTCTTAGCGCCGCGTTGGCAACCGTGGGGACGGCCTGGGGGACGCCTGCGGATTTCGCCAAACAGTTTTTCGCAGGGGCTCTCCTACTCGGGTTGTTGGTGTTCGGCATAACCCGGGTGGTGCGCTTTAACCTCCTCGGTTATTTCCTGGTGGTGGCGGGAACTTCGTTGCTGGCAGCGGCGGCAAAACTGGTTTCTCAACCGGACGGCTTCTACCGCGGGAATGGCTACGCGGTTCTGTTGATCTTAGGTGCTCTGTTGGTTTGGCCGCTGGCGGCCTGGAGCACCGCAGCTAGTCATCGCCAAGAAGTCCAGGGCTGATAAAATTTCAGTTCGCTTTCCTCAACAAAACAAAGAAGCTCCGTTGTTTTTAGATTCAATAAATAAAAGAAACAAAACACTCCAGCTGTGCGTTGTTTATTCAGGAAGCGATGCTCACCCACGAGGTAGCGGCACGTCCAAACAGGGTGGTCGCACGGGTGTTGCGTGTTGGCCTAATGCAGAAACTTGGATTATGGTGTAGTGGCGGGCGCCACGACACGTTTTCAGGGACGGCACGCGAACAGAAGGCGAAGAATGTCGCTTCCACGATGGGTTTTGGCTGTGGCCGGTGAAGCTGGAGGCGCGGGCGGCGGAGACGCAGCCCTGGGCGCGGTGACATCTCTGCCGAACCTCGACGACCGGGCCCTGGTGGTGGAAGCCCAGGTGGGCAACCGCGCCGCCTTCGAAGAGCTCGTTCACCGCTATGACCGGGATGTTTTGCGGCTGGCGCTGAATTTGATGAAGCGCCCGGAAGACGCTCGCGACGTTTATCAAGAAGCTTTCCTGAAGGTTTACCGCAACCTGCACCGATTCCGTTTTGAATGCAGCTTTTATACCTGGCTATACCGCATCGTCACCAACGTGTGCCTCGACCATTTGCGGCGCCGGCAAGCGCGGCCCGAGGATCAATCGCCGGAAGTGAATCACGGACAGCACGACGAAGGCATCACCGACTTTTTCGAGCGGCAGCGTGAACACCGGCCCACACTTGATCCTGAACGCACCATGTTTGGGTTAGAGATAAAGGCGCGAATCGCAACGGCCATGGAACGCCTTTCGCCTCGCGAACGCATCGTATTTGAGATGAAGCACTATCAGGGGTTGAAGCTGCGTGCTATTGGCGATGCGCTGGGAACCACCGAGGAAACCGTGAAGAATTCGCTGTTCCGCGCGACGCGCAAGCTGCGCCATGAATTGGGAGAGCTGCGATGAGCGCGGCGGAAAAAAAGTCGCGTTGTGCCAACATTGCTCCCATCCTGGTTTTCTATGCCTGCGACGAGGTCAGCGAGAACGAACGCAAGCTGATCGATGAGCATCTCGCGGCGTGCGCTTCGTGCGCGGAGCAACTCGCGGGTGAGCGAGCGTTGTGGGAGGCGATGAACGCCGCGAATCCGCCGGAGGGGGAACTCAAATCCGCGGACACGCTGCTGTCGCAGTGCCGCAGCCAGCTCGCGGAAACGCTTGACGATCTTTCCGTGACACCGGTACGCGAGCATTGGCAGCCGTTTGGCGGGGTGCGCCGGTGGATGGCTTTGCGGCCGGCCTGGAGCGGCGCAATGTTGATTTTCTTCGGTGTTTTGTTGGGCGCTGAAGTCCTGCCCTGGCTGCAGAGTGGACTTCCCGGCAACAGCAACGGCCGCGCTGTAAACGTCCTGGCTTCGCAAAAACTTACCGACGATCAGCTTTCGAAAATGGCGGTGGCGGGAATTAATCTTGCGCCTTGGCCCAATGCCGCGCCCGGTACGGTGCAACTGCAACTGCGCGCTGAGCAACCCATGGTGCTTTCTGGCAACGTGGATGATAGCAACATGCGCCGGGTGCTCACCTACGTGGTGGAAAACGGCGAGCGCTTTGATGCTGGTGTGCGGCTGGATTGTCTGGATGCGCTCAAAGCGCAGGCGCGAGATGCGCAAGTTCGTAAGGCGCTTTTGCTGGCCGCGCGCAAAGATCAGAATCCCGCGGTGCGCATGAAGGCGCTCGAAGCGCTGAAGGGTTCTGCTGCGGATGACGCCGTTCGAGAAGCCATGCTGGATGCGCTTGCGCATGATGCGAATCCGGGCGTGCGCGTGGAAGTTGTGAATATGCTGGTGCACTCGCTGGAACATGAATCACAAAGCTCGAATGTTGTTTCGTACCCCAAAATTGCAGGCGCGCCAGAAAATTTGGACGACCAGTCTGATGACGTGGAGATGAATTCGTCCAGCGAATCCATCGCGATGACATCGAACGCTTCGGTGGAAAAAGTGATTCGCACGCTGGAAGAACTGCAAAAGCGGGATCCCAGCCGTTATGTGCGGCTGCGTAGCGCGGCCGCGTTGCGGCAGATCGGGCCACGAGAACCTCAGTAAAGATCAGCGGGATTTAGTTCATCGATGAAAGCTTCTTCCCATTACAAACGTGAGTGTAGAGGCGGGAACTTTCGCGGCGCGCCATGGCTCTGCGGATTGGCGATTATTCTTTGTGTCCCTGCGTTTGCGATTGGCGGCTGGGCCGCCGTGGAGCTGGATCCTTTCGAGCATACAAAACCTGGCGATCCAGGAACGCCGCACGCTTTTGACCAGCGCACCGGTATTCTTGAAACCCAAGATGGGTTGACGTTGCGGCTCAGCGCAGATCTGGGCTCTGTACGTATTGTTACGCTGGAAGCGGGCGCGGCGCCGGCGGTGCGTTACACCGTGCACATCGAGACGGATGCGCGAGCGCCACAGGCGCAGGCGCTGCTGGATAAATATGTTCTGCGCGCCAAAGCGACTCCTGCGGGTGTGGAGATTGAAGGGGCGTTGCCTCCGCAAGCCGCGCGAGCAGCGGCATCCGGCGCGCAATTTTGGGTGCAATTTGAAATTGCCGTGCCTGCGGGATACAGCCTCGACGTGAACACTGAGGCAGGCGACATTGAAACTCAGGATATAGGCGGCACGGCAACGCTGATCACCCAGGGAGGAAATCTCCGCACCGGGCGCATTGGCGTCGGCGGCTTGCAGAACGCCGCGCACCACATGCACGACGGCAACGCTGGCCGGGGCTCATCGAAACTGCGAACCGAAGGCGGGCATATTCAGGTGCTCGACGTGGCGGGCAATTTGAACGTGTTTACCGGAGGCGGGCACATCAACGTCGGCAACGTTACCGGCGCCGCCGCGCTGCGCAGTGGTGGCGGGCATATTCGCGCGGGCACGATTGGCGGACGCGCCGATCTGGATACGGACGGCGGAAACATTACCGTTGGACATGCGGGAAGTTTCGTAAATGTGCGCACCGGCGGCGGACAAATTGATTTTGGCGAAGTGCGTGGCTCGGTGCATGCACAAACGGGAGGCGGCGGGATTCGAATTATGTATGTTGCCGGGCCCATGGAAGTGGAGTCCAGCGGCGGCAGCATTTGCCTGACGCGCGTTGCCGGAGCAGTGCAGGCGGCCACCGCAGATGGAACGATTACTGCATGGATTAATCCTTCAAGCGGGCCCGATAGCGGGTCCGGCGGCGCAGCAAACGGTTTGCCCGGCGGGGCATCTGCGCATCCCGTGACCGTACAGCTTGCGGGAGCCTCACAACTGGCTTCCGGAAATGGCGACATTATCGTATTTTTGCCGCGTAACCTCGCGGTGAATATCGACGCGGTGGTAGCTAAAGGCGGCGAACACCGCATCGAAGCCGATCCCGCGCTGCATTTAAGTTTTCAAACCGCGGAGTCCAATAACACGGGTCCGGTACATGCCACTGGTGTGTTGAACGGCGGAGGCATTCCGTTGAAGTTGCGCACCTCCGCGGGCAAGATTCGGCTGCAATTCCTGGATGCCGATCCGTCACTACGGGAATCTCAGATTCGCGAACAGCAGGAACGCTTGCGTGTCGTGGATGTGGCTCAGCCGACGCATCCCGTTTCTCCGGCACTACCGCAGACGCCACAGCAGGCGGATTCACAAAGAGACTGGCTGGAAAGCTGGATGGGCAAACTGGAAGTAGCGGTCACCGGAGGCTTGCGCGAGGATGCTGACGATTTTCGCAACCGCCTTACCTATTCGCCCCATCCGGTTTATCCGGAGCTGGCGCAACGCGTAGGCCTTCAGGGAGTAGTGAAGTTGCAGGTGCGGGTGCAGAAAGATGGGCACGTGGAAGTATTGAAATTGCTGCAGGGCGAGCCAGCACTGGCGGAAGCCGCAATCACCGCCGTGAAACAGTGGCGAGGCAAACCGGCATGGATCAATGGGAAACAAGTGGAGGTGGTGTCGACGGTGACATTTAATTTTCAGCTGAATTGAAGTGATGGGCGACGCGCGTAATCGCGCGGCTTACACGACATTGAGATTCGTTCGGGTGCAAGTTGTAGTTTCGCGTTGGGGTCCGGGTCCGTCGTAAAAATCGAAGGGGGTAAAAACAATGCTTCGACATGCGTTGCGCGCAGCTTTAATTTTGTCCGTGGCGGGTGCGACCTGTGCCGCTTCCGGCTTGGCGATGAGCAAGGATTTCGATCAGAGCTATCCGTTGCAGCCGGGCGGCACATTTGAGTTGCAAAATGTGAACGGCACGGTGGAGGTGGAAGGCTGGGACCGCGACGCTATTGAAGTTCACGCGGTGAAGACGGCCAAGAGCAAGGAGTCGGATCTGGATCGCGTGTCGATTGAAGTGGACGCAAAACCGCGCGCGGTGTCTGTCGTTACGCGCTATCCGCAGAACGCCGGCGTGGAAGTTGCGGTGGAATATGTGATTCACCTGCCGCACAGCGCGCATGTGGAACACCTGGGAACGGTGAACGGCACATTGCGTATCGCGGGTGTGGATGTCATAGAGGACCTCCATACCGTCAATGGAAACATTGAGGTGTATGAAGGTGGCGGCTCCGTTCATGCGCACACCACGAATGGAAATGTGCATCTGGAGCTTGCGCATCTGGGCGCCACTCGAGATGAGAAGGGCGAGGCTACGGCCGAAACGACCAACGGTTCTTTGCTGCTGGCGGTGCCTTCTGATGTGCAGGCAAATTTGGATGCGCGCTGCTTGAATGGGAATTTTTCTTCGGAGTTACCGCTCGCGCTCGAAAGTTCCCTGCACCCGCGAGAAATACACGGAAAATTAGGCAAGGGCGGAGCACCCATTCATTTGCGTACCGTAAACGGTGGCATACGTGTCGTGGTGTTGAGGTCAACGGTTTAGCTTTTGCTGCGTCTAAATTCGCAGAAGCTAATTTTTTGGAGGATTCATGAATAAAGGAATATGGACTATTGCAGGCGGCACCGCCTCGCTGTGCGCTGCATTGATAGCGACGCCGGGATATACGGTTGCTCAGCGAGCACACGTGCCTGGCACCCAGGAAATGCCTGAACCCGAGGTGCGTGATTTCAATGTGATGTTCGGTGAGGAAGGCGGAAGCTGGCTGGGCGTTGAAACCCGGGAAGTCACCAGCGACAATGCCAAGGAATTAAAATTGCCAGGCGAGCGCGGAGTGGTGCTGGGCAGAATTGCTACCGACAGTCCCGCGTCGAAATCCGGACTTCGGGAAAATGATGTGATTACGGAAATCAATGGGCAGCAGGTGGAAGGCGCGATGCAATTTCGGCGCATGATTCGCGAAATTCCTGCCGGGCGGAGCGTGCAGCTTACCGTGTGGCGCGACGGACGCACGCAGAAAATCAACGTCACGTTGGGCAAGGCTGAAGAATTGCGACGGAACATGACGAGAGTGGCGCCCGGTATGCCTGGGACGTTCGCGTTTCACGTGCCGGACTTTCCGGACCTTCCGGAAGTGGCGGAGATTCCGGAGATGCCGTCGATGGAGTTTGATGGCAATATGCTTTACGCTGGCCATCCGCGACTGGGCATTGACGCCGAGGACCTCGCTGGACAGCTAGGATCATTTTTTGGCGCTCCGGACGGTGAGGGCATTCTGGTGCGATCCGTAAATTCGGGTTCGCCGGCGGAGAAGGCGGGGGTGAAGGCCGGCGATGTGATCACTTCGCTGAATGGCGAACGCATTCGTTCGGTGGGCGACCTGCGTCAAAAGCTTGCTGCACAGCACGGCGAAAAGGATAAAGACGCCGAGAGTAAAGACAAAGAGAGCAAAGACAGAACTCGCACGGTAAAACTGGGCGTACTGCGTAACAAGAGCGAAATTTCTCTAAATGTGGAGTTGCCTGCACCTGCAACGACGACGAGACACGTTATCGCGCGTCGTACAAATATCTAGACAGGAAGTTAGAAAAGGCCCGGACATTTTTAGGTTCGGGCTTTTTCATTTTCAGAACATTGCTAATTTGATAGCGCACTGATTAGGATTTTTCGCCGCCACGATATTTCCTGGCAAGGCGAACAGGCCTCCGCAGCGATGCGAAACGCCCGTCATGGTTCTTTTCCACGCCAGCGGGCCAATCTTCCTGGGTGGGCGAGAAGGTAAGGCGAAGCAAGTAACCTAATCCTGCAACTACGCTCCCACGCATACGCACGCGATACAGAGCGCGCGCGAATAATCCCGGTGGTGTCTGCCCAGCCGAAGGCAGCCACCTCGTAATTTTCGCAGCAAGTTGCGAGGCCGATCGATCCGATTGCAACGTCGCCTGTACATTTTGCGGCAGAGCAGCGTGGAGCAGATTGCCTGCCAGTAGCAGGCCGGTATGCAACATACGCTCCGCGCCCACAGCCCGCGCAGTGGCGAAGGTGCGCTCCCAATTCAAAGAGGTTTGTCGCGCTACGAAGGCGGCAACATCGGCGACCAGCGATAAACGCTCCCAAAGATGCTTGGCGCCGTGAATACAAATCAGGAGTAGCTCATCTTCGATGGCCAGAGCGGGAATGTGGTGACCATCGACGCTCACATATTGTCGCCGCGCGAAGAATTCTTCGATGGGAAGCCCGCGAGGAAAGTAACGCAGGGTGTGTTCGGTATGGAGCTCTACAAGGAGCGGAGCTGCGGTTCGAACGAAAAGATATTGGCCAGGAATTTTTTGCGAGCTGATGGCCTCGACAGGAATTTCGGGCTGGTAGCCGGCGGAAATC
>Ga0193729_1000083_pt1 | contig 41225 bp, 40 predicted proteins | sample U1c2metaG_FD_143036 | JGI IMG/M metagenome (GOLD analysis project Ga0193729, IMG submission 143036) | Soil microbial communities from a riparian zone of the East river system, Colorado, United States - U1c2 | ecosystem: Environmental > Terrestrial > Soil > Riparian zone | place: USA: East River...
CACCGTCATGCAAGTTCTGGTATCGAGCGAGGATGATGCCGAAGTACGCCGCCTGTCGCTGACCAACGAAGGCCGGGGCGTACGGGAGGTCGAATTGACCTCTTACGCCGAAGTGGTATTGAGCCAGCCCGCGGCGGATTCCGGGCATCCGGCATTTTCGAAAATGTTCGTGCAGACTGAGTTCGTTGCGGAACGCGGCGCGCTCTTGGCCACGCGGCGGCCGCGCGACGCCGGACAGGCTCAACCGTGGATGGTGCATTTCAGCTCGTTGGAAGGCGAGGCGGTCGGCGGCCTGCAGTTCGAGACCGATCGGGCGCGCTTCATCGGCAGGGGAAATGACGTTCGCAATGCGCTATCCATCATGGATGCGAGGCCCTTGTCCAATACCGTGGGTACGGTGCTTGATCCCGTATTGGCGATGCGCCGCCGCGTGCGAATCGATCCTGGCGAGACCATCCACGTCGCCTTTTGGACCGGCATCGCCGCGAACCGCGCGCAGGCTTTGAGCCTGGCCGACAAGCTGGGCAGCGAGGCGGCATTTCAGCGCGCCAAGACTCTGTCTTGGGCCAAAGCGCAGGCAAAGCTTCGCGATCTGGGCATCGGCGGCGATGAGGCGCAGTTATTTCAAGAGATCGCCCAACCGGTGCTGTATTGCGACGCGTCGCTGCGTGCATCCCGTGAGTTCCTCGACAACAATCAGCTCGGGCAGCCGGCCTTGTGGGCTCACGGCGTGTCCGGTGATCTGCCGATCGTGTTGGGCGTGGCCGCCGGTCAGGCCGACCTCGATGCCGTCAGACAGCTGCTGCGCGCGCACACTTACTGGCAATCGAAGTATCTCGCGGTGGATCTCGTCCTTTTGAATGCGGCAGGACCCGCGAGCGTTGCGGCCGTGCAAACTGCGTTGGACGCGGTCATGCGGGAATCGCAAAAGGCGCGCGACGAAATCCCCAAGGGTCGCGGCGCGGTCATTCCCTTGCGCGCCGATGCACTGGCGAATGAGCACCGCAATTTTCTGCAAGTTGCGGCGCGGGCGGTATTCGGTGCAGGGCAGGGATCGTTGAGCGAGCAGCTCGCGAGATCTCCCGAACGGGAGCCCGCGGCGCGTCTGCGCCGCGAAAACCGCGGCGCGGAGCTGCGCACGCATGCACCGCACCTGGTGCCGACGCTCGAGTATTTCAATGGCCTCGGCGGTTTCGATGCGGGAGCGCGCGAGTATGTCGTGGTGCTCGATGACGGCCAATGGACGCCGGTACCCTGGATCAACGTCATTGCCAATGCGCAATTCGGTTTTCTCGTATCCGCGGACGGCGCCGGCAGCACCTGGTCGCTGAACGCGCAGCAGAACCAAATCACGCCTTGGTCCAATGATCCGGTCAGCGACACGCCGGCGGAGGCGATCTACATTCGCGACGAGAACTCCGGGGATCTATGGAGCGCGACGCCGCTGCCCATTCGCGAGCGCTCTTCCGTTTATGTCGTTCGCCATGGCTTCGGCTACACGCGCTCTGAGCACACTTCCCACGGCATCTCGCTGACCTTGACGCAATTCGTGCCGCTCGAGGATTCGATCAAGATTTCGCGGCTGAAAATTGTCAATGCCTCCGATGAGCCTCGGCAGCTGTCGATCACTCACTACTTGGATTGGGTGCTGGGAAACCAGAACAACCGCGCGGCGCCCTTCATCATCACGGCCCTCGACCCGAAAACGCACGCGCTTCTGGCGCGCAATCCCTGGACGGCGGATTTCCAGTCGCGGGTCGCATTCATGGACATGGCGGGCCGGCAGCAGAGCTTCACCGCCGATCGTACCGAGTTCATCGGGCGCCATGGCTCGCTCGCCGAACCGGCCGCGCTTTTAGGACCTCAAGCCCTGTCCGCCCGGGCCGGTGGAGGTCTTGATCCCTGCGGCGCCATGCAAACAAAAATCGCCTTGAAACCCGGCGAAACGGCGCATCTCACGCTGCTGATCGGCGAGGAGAGTTCCTCCGCGGCGGCTGTCGCCCTGATCGAGCGCTACCGCGGCATGGACCTCGACGCCGCACTCAAAGCTGTGACGGATTTTTGGGATCGCACCCTGGGCGTCATTCAAGTCAAGACGCCGGACCGGTCCATGGACATACTGGTGAATGGCTGGCTGCTGTATCAGACGCTCGCCAGCCGCGTCTGGGGACGCACGGCGTTCTATCAATCGAGCGGCGCCTACGGATTTCGCGATCAGCTGCAGGATGTCATGGCGCTGTGCGTATCCCAGCCGGCCATCACGCGCGAACATATTTTGAGGGCTGCCGCGCGCCAGTTCACCGAAGGGGACGTGCAGCATTGGTGGCTGCCCACCTCCGGCCAGGGCATAAAGAACCGGGTGTCGGATAGCCGAATTTGGCTGCCCTTCGTCGTGGCGCACTATCTAGATGTCACGGGCGATAGCGCCGTGCTGGAAGAGCAAGTGCCTTTCTTGGGAGGGGGTCCGCTGGCGCCGGACGCGCTGGAGAGTTTCTCGGCTCCGCCGGCGGTCGCACCGGCGGCGTTGTATGAACATTGCGTCCGCGCGCTGGATTCGAGCATGAGTGTCGGCGCACATGGCCTGCCGCTGTTCGGCACCGGTGACTGGAATGACGGCATGAACCGGGTCGGCGTTTTGGGACGCGGCGAAAGCGTGTGGATGGGCTGGTTCCTGCACGCCGCATTGACGCGCTTTGCGCCCATCGCAGAAACGCGCGGCGAGACCGGCAAAGCGGCGAACTGGCGCAAACACGCATTCGCGCTGCAGCAGGCTATCGAGCGCGAAGCCTGGGACGGCGACTGGTATCGGCGCGGTTACTACGATGACGGCACGGTCTTAGGATCTGTATCCAGCGATGAATGCAGGATCGATGCGATCGCGCAATCGTGGGCGGTGATATCCGGCGCCGCCGAGCGCGGCCGGGCGGTTCGCGCCATGTCTGCGGTCAACACGCAGCTGGTCAGCCGCAGCGATGGCCTGGTGAAATTGTTCACGCCGCCCTTTGATCACACACCGAAGGATCCCGGCTACATCAAGGCCTACCCTCCCGGCCTTCGCGAGAACGGCGGCCAGTACAGCCACGCGGCCATGTGGACGACCCTGGCATTTGCGCTGCTGGGCGATGGCGACCGGGCGGGCGAACTGTTCTCGCTGCTCAATCCCATCAATCACGCCGGCACCCGCGCCGGCATCCATCGCTACAAGGTCGAGCCCTATGTGGTGTGCGCCGACGTCTATTCGGCGCCGCCGCACGTCGGCCGCGGCGGGTGGACCTGGTACACCGGCTCGGCAGGCTGGATGTACCGCACGGCGGTCGAAGGCATTCTGGGAATCAACTTGCGCGCCGGCAAGCTCATGGTCGATCCCTGCATTCCGCGCGCCTGGGCCGGCTTCGAATTTACCTATAAGTTTGGATCGTCGCGTTACCGCATCACCGTGAAGAATCCTCGCGGCGTGAGTCGTGGGATCGCCCAGGCTTCGCTGGACGGCAAGAACTTGAGCGGCGCGCCCTGCGAAATCAACCTGGTGGACGACGGCCGCTACCACTACGGCGAGATCACGCTGGGCTAGCCGAACTTCGCGGATTTGGCTAGGCGCCGTCCCGAGATTTTGATTTGAGCGCGCCGATCGCCCTGGCCATGACTATTTTGGCCACAGAACTGACCGGCACGAACCGCAGCAATCGCAGCGCCAGCGCAGGACGCGCGATCAGGAGACCGCCGGCCAATGCGCCCAGGGTTCCCATGCCGCGCCCGCTCATGAGCATTTGCATGGTGCGGCTGCGCGGAAATTCGGCGCGGGCATGGCCCGGCGCCTGACCGCCGTCGCCATAGTCGCCCGGCGGCGGATCGAGAATGGCGCGCAGTTCCTCTCGGGATTGCACGAGTTTCGCGTGTATCTGGCTTCTGGCAGCCGCATCTCGATCCATCATGGTCGATCCTCGTCCGGGGACAAAATCCGCTCGAGAATCACCCGGTCCTCCTGCCACTCACGCTTTACGTCGGAGAGCAGCGGCGAGCGGGCGCGCGCCAAGCGGGAGCGGTAAATAACCGCCGCGATCGCAATCACGAGAAAACCGCCGCCCATCCAGGCAATGGCGGCTACCCGGTAGGCAGTGTCCCAGGTATACGCGATGACACCGAGACAAAACATGAACACGGCAAACAGCGCGCAAATCGCGGCGATTGCCGAGGCCACCACTTGCGCGGTGATTTCACGCTGCGCCCGGGCCAGATCCAAGGCCACCAGTTCGACATAGGCGCCGATATGGCGCATCAGCGCGGGGGCGGCTTTGGGCAGTGACCATAACCCTCGCACGGTCGTGTCTTTGAATCTTTAGGAGCGTCGCGTCGCTAGAATGCCCACCACGGCACCCACCAAGGCCGCTATGCCGATCGCCTGCCACGGACTATCGCGGACATAATCATCCGCGGTACTGGCGACATTTTGTGCCTGGCGCCGGATGGTGTCAGCGCTGTCCGCGATACTTTGCTTCGTGGCGTCCACGGCGCGCTGTACCTTGCCGCGCACCCGAACGACGTCGGCGTCCTTCAAGTCCGCGATGCGCGCCATGAGATCTTCAACATCCGAGATCAGATTTTTGATCTCGCCGGAAGCGGCGGACTTGATATCGTTGATGCCGTCGCTCAAATCATTCTTCACACGGCGGCCCGTGGCGCGAGCCTGATCAGCCGTGTTGTCGAAGTTAGCTTCCATAACATTCTCCTCTCTTGGATTGGGCCGGCGGCCGACGTCGCACCGTAGGCGTGCAACTATGCGGGCGACCCTTTGGCGGAGCCATCGGTTCGTCACGGGCCTGCCTGTAGGAATACCCCCACATGTTAGACTGACAGGCTGCAACGCGGATACTTTACATGAAAATCCTGGGTGAGGAGCTGGGGGAAACCGGGCGGTGGTACATAGCCTTACCGCCGATTCTACTCATTGGCTTTCTCATCGGGCTTTTTTTTCTCTCCGCCGCGGGTCAATCGCGCCTCAATATGGCCAATGAGCGTTTGCACCGCTCGCAGCTCAGGGAGCAGGCCCTCAACGAGTTCGCGGGCCTCATGACAGATGCCGAGTCGGCGCAGCGAGGCTACTTGCTCACCGGAGAGGTAGCCTACCTCAACCCCTACGCCGCTGCGGTCACCAACATCAGGGGCGCGCTTGACCGATTGCACGATGCCTATGGCGGCGATGACAGCAGCAGCGAGTTTCACGCGCTGCGAGTCTTGACCGGCAAGGAACTGGGAGAACTCGAAGACGGCGTCGCGCTGTCCAAAAAGCGCGGCTCAGCTCCGGCCGTCACGGTCGGCACCGATGTCGGCAAGCGCACCATGGATTCCATCGTCGTCATCCTCGGGACCATGCGCAAAGAGGAGATGGCCGAGGCGGCGGCGGCCAACGCAGAATGGCGAAGGGATTTCCGGCTTTCGCGATGGGTGTCGGCCGCCGGTGCGATTCTCAACATTAGCCTGGTGTTGCTGGCGGTCTGGCTGGTCTACAGCGACATGCGCCGCCGCGCCCAGCAAGCCGCCGCGCTGCGCATTAAAAAACTGGAGCTGGAGCAAGAGGTCGACGCGCGAACCCGCGATTTGACCGCGCTATCGACGCACTTGCAAGGCGTGTCGGAGCAGGAGAAGTCCGCCCTGTCGCGCGAGCTTCACGATGAACTGGGCGGCCTCTTGGTCGCCGCGCGCATGGATCTATCCTGGCTTCAACAGCGGATGCCCACCACCGACCCCGCCATCGAACAGCGCTTCAAGCGCATTCACGATTCTTTGAGCGCCGGGGTCGATCTGAAACGCCGCGTCGTGGAGGAGCTGCGCCCCACCCTGCTCGACAACATGGGTTTGTTTACCGCGCTGCGATGGCAGTTCAAGGAAACCTGCCGGCGTACCGGACTGCACTGCACCGAAACCATTCCGGAGACCGAGATGAAATTCAGTCCCGATGCCTCGATCGGTGTATTTCGTATTGCCCAAGAAGCACTGACCAATATCTTGAAGCACGCCGAAGCGAAGTCGGCCGACCTCGCCGTCCTCATCGAGGGCGATACCCTGACCCTGCGTATTTCCGATGACGGCAAAGGCATTCCAAAAAACCGGGTCGGCATCAGCACCTCGCACGGCTTGGTCGCGATGCGCCATCGGATCGCCGGGCTCGGCGGGGTTTGGGATGTTCGCACCCCCAGTTCGGGCGGAACCGTGGTTACGGCCCTGATTCCCCTCTCCAGAATGCTGATGCCTGAGGCTGAAGGAAGCGAGCTTGCGCCCGCCTCCGTCTCTGCTTTGAAGAAAGCTAAATCTTAGAGACCCGAACTTAGAGACCCGGGCTTAGAGACCCGGGCTTAGAGACCCGAGCGCGGCGCGATGGCCGTGCCGTTGTCGCCGCCGATCACGACTTCCACACGACGGTTCAATTGCCGGCCTCCGGAATCGGTGTTGTTGGCGACAGGGTAGGCCTTGCCGTATCCCTCGGTGCCGATCCGTGACGGCTGAACGCCGCGATTGATCAGCGCGGTCTTGACGGCATCGGCGCGGCGCTGCGACAAATCCTCGTTGTACGAGTCGGTACCGATGCTGTCGGTGAAGCCGTCGATTTGTACGCGGCGGTCAGGGTGCTCGACCAGGAACTGCGCCAGTTGGTCCATCTTGCGGCCGGCGCCGGATTTCAGTTCAGCCCTTCCCGTGTCGAACAGCACATCGCCCAAGGTCATGACCAATCCGCGCGGAGTCGGCGTCGCTTTCAACGCGTCGAGTTCTGCTTGAACGCGCGCGGTCGCCTGATTGGCCTGATCGCGCTGATCGAGCGCCACGTCGGCAACCACCTTGGAATTCGCGGCAGATGCTTTGGCGTTCGCCGCTTCCCGCGTGCGCGACGCGAGCACGATCTGATCGCGTTCCATCTGGCCCGCGGCCACCCGCGAATCATCCGCCTTGGCGGCGCCGTGCGCCTGCGCTAACCGGGCATTCTGCGTGGCCAGGTAGGCGGGTTGATCCACGTCCGCATCCTGGTGATGCAGCGCTGCATCTTCCGCGATGCTCAGGTCCTTTCTCGCCCTGTCCAAATCCAGTGGGGCGAATTTATTGACGTTCGAGTCGGCTTCGGCCGTTTGCACCGCCAGGCGCGCTGTCTCGAGCGCGGCATTCGGCCGCGGCATCGAGACGCAGGCACCCAAGGCCAGCGCCAGACCCACCCCGGTGTAAAATTTTGCTTTCATAACTGCCATCCTCTTAATTGGTTTGCGAGCTGCGCTGCGATTCTTGCCGCAGCGCCTGCATGCTGGCGTCGAATTCCATGGCTGCCTTGCGCGACTTCTGCCGTTGCGCCGTGGCTTCCGCCAGTTGCGCATCCGCATCCGCCTGTTCGGCCAATATCGTCGCTGACTGCTTGTTGTGATCGGCCGCGGCCTTTTCGGCGCGCGCCAACTTGTCGCGCGCTGCCGCCATCTCCACCGGTGCGAATTCCGGCGCACCGGATTGTTCGGCGCGCTGCAACGCGGACTTGGCGACCGCGATCTTTTCGGCTGGGATTGGACTGCCGGCGTAGGCGGCGGCGCTCAACGCCATCATGGCGCACAGGGCTGCGCCCTTGGCCACCTTGCTTGAACTGAATATTTGCCTCATTGCTGCTCCTGATTGCCTCATTGCCGTTCCTAATAAAAATTATCGAGGTCGACAATGTAAGAGCAACATGCGTGCCATCCCAATACGCCTCGCCGCGCGCGCGGCTTGCGCCTTTGCCGACGCAAAATATTGGCCGCAGGATTTCGTGTAGATGTTGCCGAACGGCGCCGCAGACTTTACGCCAAGGTCGGACGGAGCATGACCGGGTCAGGAGCTCGAAGAACCGTGAGAATCTCGCGTTTTGCGCTTGCTTATAATCCGATCAGCGAGAACGCTCATTTGGGGGCGATCAATGTTTCGAGAGATGCGCCTCGCAAATCTCGTGGAGCACTTCCGGAAGCCGTCCATAGTCGCGGGCCTTGTCCAAGAAATGCGTCGCACCGAGCGCAATGGCGGCGTTCTTGTATTCCGGCAGATCATAGTTCGTGAGCACGATGATTCGCGGCTTTTGCTGCGTGGTCGCGAGCGCGCGCATGACGCCGAATCCGGTACCCTGCTTCAAATGCAGGTCCAGGATGATTACGTCGACCGCGTCGCGCTTCACCGCCGCAAGCGCCGCCGCTTCCGTGTCCGCCGTCCCGATCAACTCGACATCTGAGATCTGCCGGATCGCCTCAGTCAGCCGTTCGGTCAAAACTTTGGAGTCCTCGACCAGCAATACCCGCAATGACCGCACCATTAACATGTCGCTCTGAAAAACCGTACGTCGTGTTGCAGGGTGCTCACGATATGCCGCTTACTGGATCAGCCCGTTGCGCAGCGCATAGGATGTGATGTCGGCGTTGGCGGTGAAGCTCATCTTTTCCAATATTCGGCTGCGATAGGTGCTGACGGTCTTCACGCTCAAGCTGAGCTCATTGGCGATATCCGAGACGCCCCGGCCGGCCGCGAGCTTGCAAAAGATTTGGAATTCGCGCGTCGAGAGCCGCGCGTGCAGCGGCTTGTCCGGATCGCCGTCCAAATCGGCCACCAAGATTTCAGCGAGTGCGGCGCTCACATAGCGCCGTCCGGACAATACCGTGCGTACCGCCTTCATCAGCTCTTCGGGAGCGCTGTCCTTCGACAGATAGCCGCTGGCGCCGGCGCGCAATACGTTCACGGCATACTGCTGCTCGGGCAATCCGCTCATCACCAGAACCCTGACGTTGGGGTGGCCTGTCTGGATGTGCCTGAGGATATCGAGCCCGCTGCGGTCAGGCATATGAATATCAAGCAGCACCAAGTCCCATTCGGATTCACGCAGCGCATCGAGGGTCTCGTTGCCGCTCGCCGCTTCGCCCACGGCATTGATGCTCGTATCGGCTTCGAGAAATTGCTTGAATCCGGCCCGGACCACCGCATGATCGTCTGCGATCAGTACTCTTGACACGTTTAGTTCCCCCTTCGATGCGCCGGCTTAAGAATTTGCGCATTCCTGGCTTTGTGAATATCCGTTGAGCTTGTTATACAGCGTCTTGAGACTGCAGCCCAGGGCATCGGCGGCGCGGCGCTTGTTGCCTTTGAAGTAGTCCAGGGTGGCCTCTATCAAGGAGCGCTCCATATCGTAAATGCGCGAACCGACGCGGATATCCAAGCGCTCGCGATCGCGCGCGTAGCCGTTGTTCGCCGCGAACTCGCCGCCCGCGCTCAAGTCCGCGCCCCGCGCGGCGTTCTGAATCAGCGGCGCCAATTCCAGAACGCTGTCGCCGAGAATGAATGCGCGCTCGATGCAATTTTTCAGCTCACGAACGTTGCCCGGCCAGGAATGCTGCGTGAGAGTCATGCGGGAGTGCGCGGACAGGCGCTTCTGCGTCATGGCCTGCGCGTTGAGCTCCGATAGAAAGTGATTCGCCAGCAGCTCGACATCATCGCCGCGGTGGCGCAGAGGGGGCAGATCGATCGGAAAAACGGCCAGCCGGTACAGCAAGTCCTCGCGCAGTTGCCCGGCTTGCACGGCGGTCAATGGACAGCGGTTGGTGGCGGCAATCACCCGCACATCGCAGGAGAACTCCGTGCTCGCCCCGACACGGTAGAACTTGCGGGATTCGAGCACGCGCAACAGCCGCGTTTGCATCTCCAAGGGCATCTCAATGACTTCGTCCAGCAGCAGAGTGCCGCCGTGGGCGCGCTCGAATACTCCGGCGTGCGCGCGCACCGCCCCGGTGAAGCTGCCTTTTTCATAGCCGAATAATTCGGCTTCGATGAGCCCCGGAGGAATGGCGCCGCAGTTGATGGCGAGGAAGGGATTGCCGCGGCGCGCACTGGCTTCGTGAATCAACCGCGCCGCCACTTCCTTGCCGGAACCGCTCTCGCCCGTCAAGAGGACGCTGGCTTCGGTGGGACCCACCCGCTCGATCAAGCGCAGCACCTCCTGCATCGCCGCAGAGGAGCCCAAAAAAGTCTCCACGGCGGGCACGAGAGGAGGTGCGGGACGCTGCTCAGAGAAACCATAACTGACGGTATTCATTACAAATCTCCTGCTGATCGCGCTCGTGTAATCGTTACACGCCACACCAGCTAATTTGTAACCTGTGCAGCTTGAGCTAGCCAGGGCGCAGGGCTGATCCTCAGCTCGGAATTCACGCTGAATTCTGTAGGTGTTTGTCCGACATGCCCTTGCAAGCGTTTGAAAAGCAAGCCCGCATTAGCCTTCATTCAGCGGCATTTCGCCCTCGTGCCGCGCTTCGGTCAGGCCTGGCACACGCTGTGCACTCACACGCTAAGTCTGAAATGCAGCGCCGCAACGCCAGCAGGTGGTGAATTGCGGCTCGAGCTGCTCGCCGCACTGACCGCACGTCCAGGGAGCGCCCGACGGCGCCCGGGCCGCATTTTCCAGCGCTCGCAATGCAGACGATTCGAGCGTGTCTTCGACCCACAGCTGCGGCCAGGTTTCCAGCATGGGCAAATCGCCAAGGGCGCCGGCCAAATATTGGTTGCGCAGCTCGCTCTCGATCCCGGCAGCCGTCAGCACGTTGCGGGCATGCGCGACCTGCAGAAGGGATGCGGCACGGAACACTCGCTTCACGGCTGTTTCCTATCGCAACGATTTTTAGCGCAACGATTTCAAAAACGCGGCCACGTCCTCGCCCCGCTCCAGCGCCTCGACCAACGCCGAGCCCACCACGACGCCGTCCACATGCGGCGCGAGCCGCGCGACCTGCCGGGCGGACCGGATGCCGAATCCGGCGCACACCGGAACACTTGAAAGACTCTTCACACGATCCATGTAGTCGAGCACATCGGTGGGCACATCGGCGAATTTACCGTCGGCCGATTTTCCGGTGGTGCCCGTCATGGTCACGGCGTAGACAAATCCCTTCGCTTCGCGGCAGAGCATGGCCAAGCGCTCGGGCGGCGTCACCGGCGTCACCATTTGCACCAGCGCCAATCCTTCCGCTTCGAGCGCGCGGTGCAAGTCGCCGCTTTCCTCGAACGGCAAATCCGGAACGATGAAGCCGGCGACGCCGGCGGCGCGCGCGGCGCGCGGCAGGGCCGCCATTCCGTAGGCCAGCAGAGGATTCAAGTAGCTCATCAACAGAATCGGTGCGCTGTGCCGCGGCTCGACGGACTCGAGCTCATCGAGAATCCACGGCAGCGTCACGCCGTCGGCGAGCGCCGCGAAACTCGCACGCTGAACGGTGGTGCCATCCGCCATTGGATCGGTGAACGGAACACCGATCTCGACCACGTCGCAGACTCCGGCTACGGCGGCGAGGTCGCGCTTGAATTGACGCCGGCTGGGGAAACCGGCGGTCAAATAACCCACCAAGGCCGGTCGTCCCTTCGCCACGGCGGCTTGAATGGCCGCCGATATACGCTCGCTCGGCGCGACCATCAGCGCAGTTCTTTCATCAGTGTGTTCTGCAAAATCGGCATGTCCTTGTCGCCTCGGCCCGAGCAGCCGACGAGAATTTGCGCCCCCGGATTTTTTTCCGCGAACCGCCGCGCGCCGAAAAACGCGTGCGCGCTTTCGATCGCCGGCAGAATGCCTTCGTGCCTGGCGCACTCGGCGAGCGCGTCCAGGGATTCAGAATCGGTTGCCGACTCGTAGGTCACTCGTCCGCTTTGCATGAGGTACGCGTGCTCGGGCCCGACGCCGGAATAATCGAGTCCCGCCGACACTGAATGCGTCTCGCGCACCTGGCCGAACGCGTCTTGCAGAATGAGCGTATAGCTGCCCTGCAAGACTCCGGGCGTGCCGAAGGTCAGCGATGCTGCGTTGTCGCCCAGTCCCGCGCCCCGGCCGCCGGCTTCCACACCGATCAATTTCACGCCGGCGTCGCCCAGGAACGGGTGAAACAGTCCAATGGCATTCGAGCCGCCGCCGACGCAGGCCACCGCGGCGTCGGGCAGGCGTCCCGCCGCCTCCAACATTTGCGCGCGCGCCTCGCGGCCGATCACCGACTGCAGCTCGCGCACCAGGTAAGGATAGGGATGCGGTCCGACCGCCGATCCCAATGAGTAATACGTGCCGTCCGGATCGGACACCCAATCGCGCAATGCTTCGTCGATGGCCGCGCGCAATGTCTGATCTCCGCCGGTCACCGACACCACGGTTGCGCCCAGCAATTTCATGCGATCCACATTGGGTGCTTGCCGCTCGACGTCCACCGCCCCCATGTACACCACGCAGGGCATGCCGAGCCGCGCCGCCGCGGCCGCGCTGGCGACGCCATGTTGCCCCGCGCCGGTTTCCGCAATGATGCGTTTGGCGCCCAAGCGTTTTGCGAGCAGTGTCTGGCCGACGGCGTTGTTGATCTTATGCGCGCCCGTGTGCGCAAGATCCTCGCGCTTCAGCCACACCTGCGCGCCCCAGCGCTTGCTCAACGTGGGCGCGTGCGACAGTGCGGTGGGACGGCCAACCCAGGTCTTGAGCTCATGCTTGAACTCGGCTTGAAAGTCAGGATGGTGCAGGTACCGGTCGATGCCGGCCTGCAGCCGATCGAGCGCGGGCACCAGGGTTTCCGGCACGTAACGGCCGCCGAATGCACCATAGCGGCCCTTGGCGTCGGGCAATGCTGCCTGCACGACAGCGGCGCGTTGCTGTGAACTCATGACTCGCTCTCCAAGTACGCGGCGGCGGCGCGCGCCGCCCGCACGAACTCGTGAATCTTCGCCGGGTCCTTCACCCCGGGCTCCGACTCCACGCCGCTGCTCACGTCCACACCGAATGGCCGCACCGCTTGAATGGCTTCGGCCACATTTTGCGCCGATAGGCCGCCCGCCAGAATGACCTCCGTCTGCCGCGCAAGCTCAGCTGCCCGGCCCCAATCGGCGAGCTCGCCGATGCCGCTGGACGGACCCTCGAACAGCATGCGTCCCGGCAAGGGATTCGGCGTTTTGCGGCCGAATCGCACCACGGGCAATACTTTGATATGTGCCGGGATTTTCAGCTCCCGCAAGTCCTCGACATCCGTTTGGAAATAATCCGGTTTGAGAATTCGGCAAATCTCATCGACTTTCATTTGCAGGGGATGCTGTGCCACGGCGATGCGCAGAATGCCCGGCGGCGCAAGCGCCGCAAGTTGCGCCGCCTGCCCGGGCGTGACCTGCCTCGGGCTCGGCGCGAACACAAAGCCGATCGCGTCGACGTTGGCATCCGCTGCCGCGCTGACCGCATCCGCACCGGTGATGCCGCATATCTTGATCCACATGCCGAGGAGTGTAGCCATTTAGCTTTCCACTGTCCGTGTCGTTGCCAATATTTCACGAAGCCATTGCGCCGGGTCATCGTGCCGCATGAGCGCAGTGCCGATCAGCGCCAGGCGATAGCCCAATCGCATCATGTGCCGGGCATCGGCCGCGGATGCAACGCCGCTCTCCGCGACGGCGGGCCGGTTGCCCGGCAGCAGCGGCGCCAGCGCCGCGAATCGCTCCGGCACGACTTCCAGCGTCTGCAAATCACGGCAATTGATGCCGACGAGGATGTTGTCCGCCGAGGCTGGGGCTGCGCGATCCCTCGCTCGCAACGCCAGCAGCTCTCGAACCGCCGCCAGATCGGCGGCATCGAAGGCTTCCAGCAGCACGAACATTCCATGCTCGGCCGCCGCGTCGAGCAGCGGCATCATCTGCGAGGGCGACAGCATTCTCGCGATCACCAGCACGCCGCCTGCGCCCGCGGCACGCGCCTCCAACACCTGGTAGGCATCGACCAAAAAATCCTTGCGCATGGCCGGCACGCCAAACGGCGCAAGCGCCCGCGACGCCTGCTGCAAGTGCTCCAGCGATCCGTCGAAGCGCGATGGTTCCGTCAACACCGAGACCGCGGCAGCACCGCCGCGCGCATAGTCCGTGACTCGCTTCAGCCAATCGTCGCTCTGCTCGCTCAGGCGCCCGGCCGCCGGGGACTTCAATTTCAGCTCCGCGATGACATCGAATCCGGCATTTGATAGGCGCAGCGGCGCGCTTCTCGGCGCCGCCTTCGCGCGCCGCTCCAATTCGTCGAGCGATTCCATCGCCTTCGCCTGCGTCACTCGCAATGCGCTCGAGCGTGCCATGTCGTCGAGAAAACCGCTCATGGCGCTGCCTTCGCATCGCGCGCGTGCACCGCGAACGCACGCAGCCGCTGCAGCCAGGCCTGAGCCTTGCCGCTGTCCACGACTGCGCGCGCCAGGGCGATGCCGCCCGCAATGGACTGCGCGCGTCCGGCGATCGTCAATGCCAGTCCGCATTGCAACACCAATGTATCGAGATGCGGACCCTGATCGCGTCCCTCGAACACGTCGATCAATGCCTTGAGGTTGGTCTTGGCATCCCCGCCCGCCAGGTCGCGCGCCGAGCAGCGCGCCATGCCGAATTCTTCGGGATTGACCTCGAGCCGGGTGATTCGATTGTCGCGCACGTCAAATGCCGTGAAGGAGCCGATGGGCGTCGCTTCGTCCCACCCGGAAGCGCCATGCACCACCCAGCCGCGTTCAATGTGCATGCCTGCGAGTGTGCCGGCCATCAGTTCCGCGGTCGGCGCGTCGTAGGCGCCGACCAGCAAAAATCGCGGCGCCGCAGGATTCGTCAATGGGCCGAGCAGGTTGAAAACCGTGCGGATGCCGAGCGCGGCGCGAATCGGCGCGAGCGCCTTCATCGCCGGATGAAAATAGGGCGCGAACAGAAATGTAAAACCGGTGGCGACGAAACATTCTGCCGCGCGATTCTCATCCAGGGGCAAGCTGAACCCGATGGCCTCGATCAAGTCCGCGCTGCCGCTGCGGCTCGAAATCGATCGATTGCCATGCTTGACGATGGGCAGCCCGCAGGCGGCCGCCAACAACGCCGCGCCGGTCGACAGATTCAAACTTCCGGAGCCGTCGCCGCCCGTACCCACGATGTCGATGGCATCGAGCGCCGCCGGCAATGCCGGCTTGATGGCCAGTGCGCGCATGGCGCCTGCGAAGCCGCGCACCTCGTCGGCCGTGACGCCTTTGGCGCGTAGTGCCGTCAGCAACGCACCGGCCATCGCCGGCGCGAGGTCAGGCGCCGTCAGTGTTTTCAATAAAGCGGCGGCCTCCGCCTCGCTCAAGGAGCGCCGCTCCAGAAGGTGCTCCAGAATTTGGCGCGGCGTGTTCAACCGCGGCGTGTTCAATGGCGGCGCGTTCAATGGCGGCGCGTTCATTTGAGGAAGTTGCCCATTAGTATCGGGCCGTCGGGCGTGAGAACGCTTTCCGGGTGAAATTGGACGCCCTCGATCGGCAGCGAACGGTGGCGCACCCCCATGATTTCGCCTTGCGCCGTGCGCGATGTCACCTCCAGCACCGCGGGGATGCTGTCCGGCTCGGCGATCAGCGAGTGATATCGGCCTGCCTCGAAATCCTGGCGCATGCCGGCATACAGGCCTTTGCCATCGTGCGCGACCGCCGAGACCTTGCCATGCATCAGGCGCGACGCCCGGACCACCTTGCCGCCGAACACTTCGACCAGCGACTGGTGGCCGAGGCAGACGCCGAAAATCGGAATGCGCCCCGCAAACGCTTCGATCATTCGCATGGAAATTCCCGCATCGCGCGGGGTGCCGGGCCCGGGTGAAATGACCAAGTGCGTGTGATCCAGTTGCAGCGCCTGCTCCACGCTGATGGCATCGTTGCGATACACGTCGACCTCGGCCCCCAACACCAGAAACGCCTGCACCAGGTTGTACGTAAACGAATCGTAGTTATCGATGAGCAATACTTTGGCAGGCATTCTCAAAGGCCCTCAGCCGCGAGTTCGAGCGCGCGCCGCAGAACGGCGCTCTTCGCCATCAACTCATCGTACTCAGCTTGCGGGGAACTGTCGGCGACGATACCGCCGCCCGCCTGGTAACTATAGGTATCGCCGCGAAACACCAACGTGCGGATCGTGATCGCCTGATCCATGTCGCCGTGCTGGCCGAAATAGCCCACCGTCCCGCCATAGAGCTGGCGGCCCACCGGCTCGAGTTCGTCGATGAGTTCCATGGCGCGCACCTTCGGAGCCCCGACCAAGGTGCCGGCGGGGAAAGTCGCCGCGAACAAGTCCAATGCATCTTGTCCTGCTGCCAGCCGGCCCTTCACGCCGCTGACGATGTGCATGATGTGGCTGTAGCGCTCGATCACGCGATAGGGTTCCACCGACACCGAACCCGCCACGGCGACGCGCCCCAAGTCATTGCGCGCCAGATCCACCAGCATCACGTGTTCGGCGTTCTCTTTGGGGTCCGCGCGCAGCTCCGCTTCCAGCGCGGCGTCTTGGGCCTCATCTGCTCCGCGCGGGCGAGATCCGGCGATGGGCCGCAGCTGCGCGTGCCCGCCATGGCACTTCACCAGGGCTTCAGGCGAAGAGCCCACCACGGTGATGTCGCCCAGTTCGCAATAAAACATATAGGGCGAAGGATTCAACAGCCGCAGCGCGCGGTATACCTCGAACGGCGCGATTTGATGGCGTCCTTCGAATCGCGACGCCAGCACGAGCTGGTAGACGTCGCCCGAGGCAATGTATTCCTGCGCGCGCCGCACGCGAACGGCGTGCGCTTCCTGCGTCAGGGAGGGAGTTGCCGGCGAGAATTTCCCCGGCGCGAGTATGCTCGGCACGGCGCCGCGCAGCGCCTGGATGACTTCGCGGCGCAGGCTTTGCCGCTCCGCTTCGCTGCCGTCATGCAGCAGCGCGACACCGCGGGTCAGATGATCGAATACCAGCAGCGAGCGCGGGGCGACGTAGTGAGCATGAGGCGTTTCGCTTTGATCCAGGCTTCGGCCGGCGACGCGCTCGAAATAGCGCACAGCGTCGTAGGCCGTGTATCCGACGAGTCCGCCCGATAGCGGAACGCCCGGTATTTTTGGGTTGGGGCTGGGTGCGCGCGTCAACGCGAGACGCAGGACGTTCAAGAACTCCTGCCGCGTGCGCGGCCGCGGCGAATGCACGCCGCCCACGGTCACGCCCGTTGCCTCCACCCGCACTTCGAGGCATTCGCCGAAGCCGATGAACGAGTAGCGGGCCAGCCGCTCGCCCCCCTCGACGCTTTCGAGCAAGAATCTTGGGCGAAAAGGTGCGAGCTTCAAATACGCCGAAACAGGCGTGTCGAGATCGGCGGCGATGTCAAAAGGCGGTTTCATCCGGCATTCCACAGGCAAAAAAAAACCCACCACCACTGGTTAGCGGAGATGGGTTCTGGGTTCACGAAAGATCAAAAGCTAAACGACCAGCCCACTCCCTACAGGGAACGCCACCACCAGGTGTTGCGAAAAATGAGTGCGGTCGACATGAGAGCAGTATCGCTGTACGGGATATGCAGCGTCAAGGCGCTGGGTGCCTATTTGGTTTTCCCCGCCGTTTCGAGGCTTTTCTTGTATTTGCGGGTCAATTCCACGAAGCGGGGAGTCAGTCCGATGTCCTCGTAAACCGGATCGCCTTGATCGTCGCGCGAAATCACCTTTGGGCCTCGTTCATAAGGCATCGCGGCCGCGATCTCATCGAGCCCGGCGTTCAGCAGGTCGGTCACGATTTCCTCGATCGGCTGGCCGGGAAACAATTCGACCAGGGCATGAAGTCTCGCGGCATCGTCCAGCGGCAAGCGCACGGCATACTCCTTGGCGGTCCGCACAGGGGCCGTTGGCTTCTTCCATCGCTCGAGCAAGGGCTTGAATTTCACGAGTACTCCGCCATACCGGACTATTACGACCATACCGGACCGACCGGTTATTATAGACCGCGGGGACATTCCATCAGCGCCCAATCCAGCTCCAGATCTTCAGCGCATGCCGCGGATGGCCTCGCCGCGGACGGCGGCGGCTGGCGGCGCAACCTGTCGGGCGTCTTCGCCTACAGCAGCCGCGCGCTGGCGCTGGTCTGGAGCACCAACCGCACCTTGAGCGTCAGTCTGGCCCTGCTCACGCTGATAGCCGGCGTGCTGCCCGCAGGCATCGCCTATGTGGGCGCTCAAATTGTCGATGCCGTCATTCACGCAGCGGATTTGCACCGGCGCACCGGCACCACGATGCTGACCGATGTGGTGCGTTACGTCGCGCTGGAGGCATTGCTGGTCGCCGCCACCTCGCTCGCGCAGCGGGGAATTTCTCTGGCGCAGTCGCTGCTTCGGGCGCAGCTGGGCCAACGGGTCAATGTGATGATTTTGGAAAAGGCGCTGACGCTGGATTTGACCCAATTCGAGGATTCCGAATTTTACGACAAGTTGACGCGCGCGCGCCGCGAGGCTTCCAGCAGGCCTTTGAGTCTGGTGATGCGCACCTTTGCTCTGGGCCAAAATGCGGTGTCGCTGATTTCCTTCGGCGGATTGCTGTTCCGCTTCTCGCCGTGGGCGGTGGTGCTGCTGGTCGTGGCAGGCTTGCCCGCATTCCTCGCGGAAGCGAAATTCTCAGGCGAAGCGTTCAGGCTGTTCCGCTGGCGCGCACCCGAGTCGCGCATGCAAATCTATTTGGAGTCGGTGCTGGCGCGCGAGGACTACGCGAAGGAGGTCAAGCTCTTCGACCTAGGACCGCGATTCTTGGATCGCTACCGCGACATTTTCACCCGGCTGTATCGTGAGGACCGCGACCTGACCCTGCGGCGCGACGCCTGGGGTTTTGGTTTGGGACTGCTGGGGATCGCCTCATTGTACGGCGGCTATGTGTGGATCGCCGCGGAGACGGTGCTGGGCGCCATGACCGTGGGCCAAATGACCATGTACCTGATGCTGTTTCGTCAGGGGCAGTCCGCGGTGAGCGCCGCGCTGTCTGCGGTCAGTGGTTTGTACGAAGACAATTTGTATCTGTCGAACCTGTTCGAATATCTGGAGCAGCCCGTGGGCCGGGGCAGCGCCAACGGACGCCTATTGATCGGACCCGATCCCGGGGACGGCATTCGTTTCGAGGATGTCGAGTTCGTCTATCCCGGCGCGACATCGCCGGCGTTGTCGGGAATCGATTTGCATGTCCGCCCCGGCGAGAGTTTGGCTTTGGTGGGACAGAACGGCTCCGGCAAAACCACCTTGATCAAATTGCTGACGCGGTTGTACGAGCCCACGCGCGGCCGGATCATGCTGGATGGCCTCGACCTCATGGAGTGGGATGAGACCGCCCTGCGCCAGCGCATCGGCGTGATTTTCCAGGACTTTGCACGCTATCAAATGTTGGTGGGTGAAAATATCGGTGCCGGCGATGTACGCGCCTTCGAGGACGAGGCTCGCTGGCGCAGCGCCGCCTCCAAAGGGCTGGCCGCCGAATTCGTCGAACAGCTCCCCGGGGGGTACCACACGCAACTCGGCAAGTGGTTCAAGGACGGGCGGGAGCTGTCGGGCGGCCAGTGGCAGAAAATTGCGCTGGCGCGGGCCTTCATGCGCAGTGAAGCCGATATTTTGGTGCTGGACGAGCCCACCGCCGCGATCGACGCGGGCGCGGAGGCGGAGGTTTTCGAGCACTTCCGCGAACTGACGCGCAACCGCATCGCCATCGTCATTTCGCACCGCTTCTCGACCGTGCGCATGACCGACCAAATATTGGTGCTCGAGGAAGGCCGCATCGTCGAGCGCGGCAGCCACGAATCGCTGATGGCAGCCGACGGCCAGTATGCCAAGCTATTCACTTTGCAGGCACGCGGGTATCGTTAGGCAAACATTCAAGGCAAATCATGTTCACCGCAAAAGCAATGCGCATTTCACTGTCGATGGTCGTCAGCCTGCTGGCGCTGGCCGGCTGTCACCGCGGCGCCGCGCAAAGCGAAGCAAGCGCGAGTGCAGGCGCCAACGCCAACGCCAACGCCGGCGCGGAAGCGGGCGCCGGCGCGAATGCAGGCGCGGCCGTGAAGCTGGGGAGCTACCGTGTCGTTCTGCAAACGCCGGGCGGCGAGCTGCCGTTCGGTTTGGATCTCGTGCAGAGGGACTCTCAAGTGGTCGGCTACTTGGTGAACGGCGAAGAACGGCTGCTGTTGAGCGAAGTCAAAATCACGGGGCCGCACCTGGAAATACGCATGCCGGGATACGAAAACGTACTCACCGCCGAGGCGGCCGGCGATCAACTGCAGGGCGAGATTTTCTTGGTCAAGTTACGCGACAAGAATCAGCATGTGCCGCTGCACGCCACGCTGGGTGAGAGCTATCGCTTCTTCAAGAGCTCCGCGACCGACAACGCCGATCTGTCCGGGCGATGGGCGGTGAACTTCATCGACGACAGCGGGGCCTCTGAAGCGGCCGTCGGCGAGTTCAATCAGTCGCATGACGCCGTCAGCGGCACCTTCTTGACGGCCAGCGGCGATCATCGCTTTCTTGCCGGTCAGGTCAAGGGCGATGAGGTGTATCTGTCGACCTTCGACGGTGCGCATGTGTTCTTGTACAAGGCAAAGATCACGGCGGGCGGCAGTCTCGCGGGAGATTTTTGGTCAGGTCTTGCCTTCCACGAGAAATGGACCGCGCGGCGCGATGCCGGCGCCCGCCTGCCGGATGCGTACGGGCTGACTGCCATGCGCGCCGGCGTCAAACACTTCGATTTTGCCTTTCCCGACCTGGCGGGCAAGATAGTGTCCTCGCAGGATCCGCAATTTCGCGGCAAGGTGCTCATCGTGGCGCTCGCGGGGAGCTGGTGCCCGAATTGCCATGACGAAGCGGCATTCCTGGCGCCGCTCTATGGAGACTACCGCGCCCGGGGATTGGAAATCGTCTCGTTGATGTTCGAGCATTTTGGGGATTTCCCGCGCGCAGCCGAGGCCACGCAGCGGTTCAGACAGCACTACGGCATTGAATACACGACGCTGATCGCCGGCATCTCGGACAAGGACGAAGCCGCCAAGAAGCTGCCGATGCTGCAGAGTTTCGTTGCCTTCCCGACGACGATTTTCATCGATCGCAAGGGCAACGTCCGCAAGATCCACACCGGCTATTCCGGCCCTGCCACGGGCGATCACTACGTTCAATTCGTCAATGAGGTGAAAACCACGCTCGATCAGTTGCTGGCGGAATCCCCGAATACTCAGGCAGGCTCCTGATGCCATCCTTCGACGTGGTATCGGAAATCGATACGCATGAATTGACGAACGCCGTCGACCAGGCGGTGCGCGAGCTGACGCAGCGATTCGATTTCAAAGGCACGGACGCCACCTTTGAGCTCGAGGAAACCACCGTGACCATGACCGCGCCGGCGGACTTTCAGCTCAAGCAAATGCTGGATATCCTCAAGCTTCGCATCGCCAAGCGGGGCATCGACGTCGCCTGCCTGGAAGTGAAGGATCCGGAGGTCAATCTTGCCAGAGCCAAGCAGCTGGTGATTTTGAAGCACGGCATCGACGCCGACGCGGGCCGGAAAGTGTCGCGCCTGATCAAGGACTCGAAGCTGAAAGTCCAGGCGCAAATCCAGGGCGACAAGGTCAGAATAGTGGGCAAGAAGCGCGACGACCTGCAAGAAGCCATCGCCTTTCTGCGCAAAGCGGATGTCGGCGTTCCGTTGCAGTTCAATAATTTCCGGGATTGACGGGAAAAGGGAGAGAAACATGGGTACCAAAAAGTCAGCCGTGAATTGTTTTCTGGCCTTGTGCGGCATGGCCGCCTTGGGTCTGGCGGCTTGCGCTTCGGATTCAATCGTCGTGACCGGCACCGCGCGGCCGCCCATCCCGCCTTCGGAAGTGCGGATATATTCGCGCCCGCCGGCGGCGTTCGAGGAGGTCGCCATTCTCAATACCTCGAAGAGCAGCGCGTTCACCACCGGAGGTCAGAAAACGGTCGATAAAGTGATCGCGGGACTGAAGGAACAGGCGGCCAAACTGGGCGCAAACGGCGTCATTTTGGAAGGCTTCTCCGACAGCCAGACAGGCTCGGTGGGATCCGGCGTCGGCTCCGACTCCTATTCCAGGAATTCCGCCGTCGGGGTAGGCGTGGGCGGATCTTTAGGCATCTACAAGAAGACCGGCCACGGCGTTGCCATCTTCGTGCCGCCGTGAATTTGAGCGGTGCGCATGGACTGGGGGCATGGGACGCTTCGAGGCAACGAAGAGCAGTTGCCTCGAAGCGTCCCATGCCCCTAGTCCTTTCGCGCTGGACCGCTCAACATCACGGTGTCGGAGGACGAGTTTCGAAGGGCCATCCGCGGTTGTGTAGCCTCCAGTCGCACTCGTAGGCCAGATAATCAGCTGGTTCCCTTGAGGCTACTTACTCTTCGACTAGGTTTGTTCGCGCACCAGGCGCACGAGGCCCAGCAGTTCGTCCCAGCCGGTATCCGACACCGCGCAATACTGGACATTGCCTTGTTGCCAAAACGCCAGGTGGTAGCCGTTGCGCGTCGTATTGCTTGGGCTACGCCGGCCAACCGCGGCCCAGGTAAATACATTGATGACGTGCGGGCCATGCTGGTAAACGACCACCGCTGAACGTTGATGGTCTATGTAGTCGGCGCGGCCGCCGATCAGTTTATAACCCTGCGATTCGAAATCCGCCACCACCGGCGATACGTCGGCATGACCCGCAAACCACGGCTTCACGGTGTGCCTGTCGGTGGACTCAACGTCGATCAAATGCGCCGGCATCAGCGAACGCACATGCGCACTCACCAGGTCATCGGTCAACGGACTCAACGCACCCGGCAGCACCACAAAGATGGCGATGGCCGCTGCAATCGCGGCGCCGCCGATGCCGCTGAACGCGCCCGTCCAAAACGAGCGCCCTGGAAAGACCGCCGCCCGCCGCGACGTTCGCGGCTTGGCCGGCGGCGCTGTGGCGGCGCCCGCCTGACCGGCCGGGCCTTCTTGATCCAGTGCGCGCAAAACCTGAGCGCGCAGCGCCGGCGGCGCGGCCGCATACGAAACGTCCCGGCGCAGCGCGGTGCGCACTTTCTGTAGATCCTCGAGCAGCACGCGGCATTCATTGCAATGATCGGCGTGCCGCTCGATCTCGGCGGCGGTAACCGGGTCCACCTCGCCGTCGAAGTAAGCCTGCACCCGAAGCGATTCAGCGCACTGCACGCGGTTCTCCTTCCACTTCTTGCAGCCATTTGGCCTTGAGGGCGGCGCGCGAACGGGCTAAGCGCGACATTACCGTGCCGATCGGTACATTAGTGACCGCTGCAATCTGTGCATAGCTCATTTCCTCGATTTCACGCAACATCAATACGCAGCGGTGCTCCTCCGGCAGCGACGCCAAGAGCCGTTCGAGCACTTGTTTCTGATCCGACAGTATCGAGTCGCTCTCAGGATCGGGCGTCGTCGCTACCATCGCGGGGCCGTCAACCTCATCGTTTTCCTCCGGCAAGGGCACCAAGGCGCGCCGCTGCTGTTGTTTGGCGGCCGTGAAATGGCAATTGCGCACGATGGCCAGAAGCCATGCCTTCGCATCGGAGCCCCGCAGCGCGTCGAAGCCGCGAAAAGCGCGCAACACCGCTTCCTGCACCACGTCGTCGGCATCGCCGGGTGCATGGCACAGCCACCGCGCAAACCGGTATGCAGCGTCGAGATGAGGCAAAACCTGCTCCTCGAATCGAGCGCGTTTGTCATCCATTGTATTAAGACTCACGACAGGCCTATTTTATTCCCAACAGCAGGGCGTCGTTGATCGGTATGAACCTGCTTGCCGCGCGAATCAGGCTACCGGCGGACAGTTCCTCGACGCCGTAGACTTCGACCGATAGCGTATGCCTTTCCCGGATCTTGTGCACCAGCAGGTCGAAATCCCCATCGCCCGTGGCCAGCACAACCACGTCGGCCTGCGGTGCATACTCGAGGACCTCCAAGGTGATGCCGACGTCCCAGTCGCCCTTTGCGGATCCATCCCTGCGCCGTATGAAGGGCTTGAGCTTCACCTCAAATCCTATGGCGCGAAGTATGGTTTGAAACTGCCTCTGTTTCTCATCATCGCGATCGATCGCAAATGCGATCGCCTTCACGACTTTTCTGTTGTTGGTGACCTCGGCCCAAAACCGGTTGTAGTCGAAATGACGCGAGAACTGCTGCCGCGTCGTGTAATAAATGTTCTGAACATCGACGAAGATGGCAACGGATTCCAATTCGCCCTCGCTCACGGAATAGGGGAATCGCGGCCAGTATAGCGCTGCACTCGCGTATCCTAAGGGGCATTACGATAGGGGGACTTCAGGTGATTCGAATTCTTCGCCTCCGGACGGCTGTCGCAGTCCTGCTGGCCATTCAAGTATGCCCGGCCTGGGCACAACGTCCCTTCCTCTCGGAAACGCAGTGGTCGAGCTTGCGCGAGGAAGCCGGCGGCACCGCCCCGTACGAAAATCTGCGCGCCTTGACCCGTCTGCACCGCGTTCCTGGGACGCCTGAGTTCGATCAGGCTGCCAATTTCATTCTCGAGCGCGCGAAGGAATATGGATTGCAGAATCCCCATGCCGAGCAATTTCAGATCGACGGCAAAATTCACTACGGACTGATGCGCTCGCATATTGCCTGGACGGTCCAGGGTGCCCGTCTTTGGCAGATCGAACCGCAGCACACGGTGCTCGGCGATTGGTCTACCGATCCCATCCGGCTTGCGGACTACAGCCACAGCGCCGATGTGGAAGCGCCGCTGGTGGATGTCGGCGCGGGAACGGCGGACAGCGACTATGCCGCCAAGGATGTGCGCGGCAAGATTGTTTTGGCGGACGGCGTACTCTCGGGCGTGCAACGCCTGGCGGTGGCGAAGTATGGGGCCGCCGGCATCGTCAGCGACATGCCGAATCAGACCACCGCTTGGTCCGGTCTCGACACGGCCATCGTGCGATGGGGGCATCTCGACGGCACGCTGCAGCAGGGGTTTGCCTTCATGGTGTCGCGCGCTACGGCCGCAGCCTTGCGCGAGCAAATGATCGGCGGCCATCCTGTCGTGCTCGGCGCGCACGTCAAGGCCGAAGTGGGATCCGGGCACTGGACGGTGGTGACCGCCACGATTCCCGGAACCGAACCGCAAGCCGGAGAGATCGTCTTCAGCTGCCACCTCGATCATCAACGGCCCGGCGCCAACGACAACGGCAGCGGCTGCGTCACCATTCTCGAATCGGCCCGCGTACTGAGCCGCTTGATCGGCAGCGGCGCCTTGGCGCGCCCGAGCCGCACCCTCAGATTCATTTGGGGACCCGAGGTGGAGGGCACCATGGCCTTCTTGAGCGGGCATCCGGACATCATGCGATCGATGCGCGCGGATATTCACATGGATATGGTGGGCGGCGATCTGTTCAAGAACAAATCCGTGCTGCATGTGACGGAAACGCCGTGGTCGCTGCCCACGTTCATCACTGATATCGGCGACGCCTTTGCCGAGACCATTCGTGATGCCGCGGCCGTCTATACCGAGGATGGCAGTCACGAGAATGCGGCCGTGGTCGAAAATCGCAATGGCGCGCCCGGCACGCGCAATGCGTTCTTTGTCGACGAAACTCCCTACGCCGAAGGCAGCGATCACGATGACTATGATTCATCGACCATCGCCGTGCCGTCGCTGTATTTGCGGGACTGGCCGGACATTTACATTCACACCGATCATGACTCACTGGAGCAGATCGACGCGACCAAGCTGCGCCGTGTTGCGCTCCTGGGCGCCGCCTCGGGCTATAGCTTCGCCGGCCTCGATGCCGCACAGTCCTCCGTGGTCCTGCCTTTCTTGGCGGCACGGTCGCAACAACGCCTGGCCAAGGGCTTTGAGCGCGCGCAACTGCTCGCGCAGGACGCCCATCTGGCGCCTAACGAAGCTGCATTCGAAGCCCACAACCTCCTGGCTCAAATGCTTCGCCGCGACCAGGCCGCGCTGCAATCCTTCGCCGTCTTTACACACAGCCATCCGCAGGAACTCGCGGCGTCTCTCGACGCGCTCAAAGCGCAAGCGGCGACCTTGAATGCCTGGATAGACTCCATCGCCGTGCGGCGCGGCGTTCACGGCTCCGGAGCCGCCTCGCCGGCCCGGCATGCGACCGCGCAGAGTGCGCGCATCCCGCGGCGCATCGCCGAATTCGGCCCTCTCACGTTTCAAAACGACGATGTGCTGCTCGATCGCCTTGGGTCCGAACGCGTGCGCAAAATCAAGCTGCTCAATGCCGATTCGAGCCGCTTGTTCAATGTTCAAGACCGCGGCGCCCTTTACGCCTATGAAATCGTCAACTTCGTCGACGGCCAAAGAACGGTGGGCGGGATCCGAGACGCGGTGGCTGGGGAATTCGGCCCCATCCCGCTGGACGTGGTCAGCGATTATTTGCAGGCCTGCGAAGAGGCGAAAATCATCGCGTTTCGATGAGAGTATTCTTTTGGGCGAAGGTTACTTGGGCGCCGGCGGCGGCGGAGTGGCTTTGCCGCGCTGCATGCCCTTTGAAAAGACCACCGTGCCGTCGAGCTTGACGATGATGGCATCGATGTCGTCGATGCGATTGTAGATTTCCATGGCCTTTTCGGGTCCGAGCACGAACGCCGTTTTCGACAAGCCATCGGTGCGGGTCGCGTACGGGCCGATCACGGTGGCGCTGCGAACCTTGCTGGCGGAATGGCCGGTGTGCGGATCGATGATGTGGTGGTAGCGCACGCCGCCTTCATCGAAGAATCGTTCATAGTCGCCGGAGGTGGAAATGGCCGCATCCACCAGCGGAATGCTCGCAATCACCTCGCCCTCCCCCTTGCGCGGATCGCGGATGCCCACCATCCATGGCTTGCCGAAGCGATCGCCGATGATGCGGCTATCGCCGCCGGCGGACACATAGGCGCGCGTAAACCCGCGCGCTTTCAAGACATCGATGCCGCAGTCCACCGAATAGCCCTTGGCGATGCCGCCCAAATCGATGCGCACGCCTTTCTGCGAGAACTGCACGGTCTGGTTCTTCGCCTCGAGAATCACGTGCCGATAATCCACCGCAGGCAATGCCTTGGCGATTTGCGCCTCGTCGGGACGGACATGCTTCGGAAAATTGTACATATAGCCGACGCTGGCATAGGTGATGTCGAAGGCGCCTTCGGTGATCACCGAGTACTCTTTCGCCCTGACCAGCAGGTCGAATAATTCCTTGCTGATGCGCACCGGCCCGTCAGCGGCCTTTGCATTGACCAAAGATACTTCGCTGGTCGGCTTGTACGTGCTCATGGACTCGTCGACGTGGCGCATCTCGTCGAGCACCGCATCGATCGCCGCCTCGGCCTTCGCGCGCTCCTCCGACCATAACTCCACGGTGATGCTCGTGCCCATGATGCCGTCGGTGACGCGGTTTACCCACTCGGCGTGCGCCGGAGCCGCGACGCCCAGCGTTGCGGCGGCGACGCAACAAAGTGCGGCCATCAATACTCTAGCTTTCATGCTGCAAGCCCAGGCTCTAACGGATTTTGCGTATGGCGGCCCGCCGCCATTGCGTGACCACCAAGGCGCTGCCGATCATGCCGCCCAAATGGGCGAAATGCGCAATGCCGGAAAGCGTTCCGGTGACGCCCAAGAACAGTTCGATGCACGCGAAGATGGTGGCAAAGAGCCACGCCGGCATCGGAATCGGCGGGATCAGGAGAACGATCTTGCGGGTGGGGAACATTATTGCGTATGCCAGCAGCAAACCAAACACGCCTCCCGAAGCGCCGAGCGTGATGCCCGGGGGTGCGCCGAATAGAGCCGGGACCAGCAGCTGCGTGAGCGCTGCGGTGACCACGGACGCGAAGTAACAAATGAGGAGGCGCCGCGGACCAACGTATCTCTCGATTTCAGAACCAAACATGAAAAGCGCGAACATATTGAAGAAGATATGAAAGAAATTACTGGTTTCATGAAGAAACGCGTACGTAACGATCTGCCACGGCCGAAAATGCACTTCGCCTTCGATGGGCTGCAGGGGCCATAAAGCCAGTACGTCCTCGATCCAACCGTTCGACACGAATTGCAACAGGAATACCAGCACATTCGCGGCGATGAGAATTTTAACTGCGGTATTTTTCATGTGAGTCGCATATTCTAACCCGTCATGAACGCGCAGCCCTTGAAAACTGTCTTCTTGGACTATGACACTGTCTCCAACGGCGATCTGGATACCGCAAAGCTGCGCGAGGCGGGCGGCAACCTGGTTTTGTACGAGTCGAATGAGTCGAAGATCGCCGAGCGCATTCAGGATGCCGATGTCGCTCTGCTCAACAAATTGGAATTGACCCGCGAGCTGCTGTTCGGCGCCCCCCGCCTAAGACTGGTCGCGCTCGCCGCCACCGGCACCAACAACGTCGACCTGACCGCCGCACGCGATCGCGGCATCGCCGTCTGCAATGTGCGCGCCTATTGCACGGCCTCGGTGGTGCAGCAGGTGTGGGGATTGATATTGAGCCTCACTCAGCATGTATATGAATTTTCGCGCCTGTCCAAGGACGGATCCTGGGCGCGGGATGAAGCCGGCACGGTGCTTTCTCATCCCATCCGCGAACTTACGGGCCGCATCTTCGGCGTGGTCGGCTGGGGCGAGCTGGGCCGAGGCGCTGCGCGCGTGGCCGAGACTTTCGGCATGCGAGTCGCGATAGCCAACCGTCCGGGCGGGCCGCCCGAGCCAAGCCGCATGAACCTCGATGAGCTGCTGGCGAAATCGGACATCGTGTCTTTGCACTGCCCGCTCACCGATGCGACCCGCGGCCTCATCGGCGCGCGCGAATTGGCGCTGATGAAATCCGATGCCCTGCTGATCAATACCGCTCGTGGCGCATTGGTCGACAGCGCAGCGCTGGCCGCGGCACTGAAAGCCGGCAGACTCGGTGGTGCAGGCATCGATGTCCTGCCCCGGGAACCGCCGGTGAACGGCGACCCGCTTCTCGACGGCCAAATCCCGAATCTATTGGTGACGCCTCACATCGCCTGGGCAGCGCGCGAAGCACGGCAGCGCTGCATCGACGAAATGGCGGCCAATATCCGCGATTTCCGCGACGGAGGCCGGCGCGGGCGGGTCGTGTAGCGGCCTGTTGAGACGATCAGCCTCGATTGGCCTTTTTCTCACGCTTCAAGGCGCGCTTCTCTTCCAAAGTTTTCGTCGGCTTCTTCTTGTCCTCTTTTTTTCGATCCATACCCTTGCCCATGATCCACTCCTCTGGTTGATCGCCACTACTCTTTTACGCGCCGGCGGGCCGTTATTTTCGGCTTCGCATGCCTGGCCTCTCTCGGCGCCGCGCCGGGATGACGGCCAATCGTGGCGCGCGGCGGCTTGGGCGGCTTCTCGCTCACCCGGCTGATGCGCAACTCTCGACCCGCCACACGCACCTTCTGCAATTCCTTGAATATCTGCTTCGGCATGCCTTCCGGCAAGTCCACGTAGCTGTGATCTTCGCGAATATCCACGCGCCCGATGTGCACACCCTCGATGCCCGACTCGTTGGCAATGGCGCCGACAATGTTTCCGGGCTTGATCCCATGTACTGACCCTACTTCGATGCGAAAAGTTTCCTTTTGCGCAGGCCCGGACCTGCGCGGCGGCTCCGCAGACGATTCATCTCGATCAGCACGCCGCGGCCGCTCGGGCGGCGCGCGATCGCTGGGTCGTTCGCGGTCTCTGGGTCTATCGCTTTCGAAACTTCGAGCGCTGGGCGGAGCGGCCTCCGCCGCCCGCTCCGGTTTTCCCGCGAGCAGCAGCGGCGTGGTTCCCTGCGACAGGCTGGCCAGCGCCGCGGCAATATCCATCAGCGGCAGGCCGGACTCTGCTTCCATCTGCTCCAGCACCGGCCGGTAAAGATTGCCGTCGCCCTTGGCTATGGCCTCGGAGATGCGTTGTTTGAATTTGGCAATTCGCAGCGTGTTGACGGCGTCGACGCTCGGCAGGTTCATGGGTTCGATCACCTGCCGCGTCGCTCGCTCGATGGCGCGCAGCATATTGCGCTCGCGCGGGGCGATGAACAGGATGGCCTCGCCCTTGCGGCCGGCTCTGCCGGTACGCCCGATGCGATGCACGTAGGACTCAGTGTCGTACGGGACATCATAGTTCACGACATGTCCGATGCGTTCGACGTCGAGGCCGCGGGCGGCGACGTCGGTGGCGACCACGATGTCGATCTGCCCCGCCTTCAGGCGCGCGACCGTGCGCTCTCGCAGCGGCTGCGGAATGTCGCCGTTGAGCGGCGCGGCCGCGAAGCCGCGTGCCTCGAGCTTCTCCGCCAGTTCCACCGTCGCCTGCTTGGTGCGCGTAAAAACCAGCATGCCGTCGAAGGTCTCTGCTTCCAGAATGCGCGTCAGTGCGTCCAGCTTGTGCATGCCGCTGACCATCCAATAGCGTTGGCGGATATTGGTGGCCGTGCTGGTCTTGCTCTTGATGGTCACTTCGACCGGCGTGCGCAAGTGCTTCGCCGCGATGCGCCGGATGGGCGCAGGAATGGTCGCCGAGAACAGCGCGACCTGCCGCTGCGGCGGCGTCTGTTCGAGGATGCTTTCGACGGCGTCGATGAAGCCCATGCGCAACATCTCATCGGCCTCATCCAGCACCAGCATGGTCAGGCCCGTGAGCTTCAAAGTGCCCCGATTCATGTGATCGATGACGCGCCCGGGCGTACCCACCACCACATGCACGCCGCGCCTCAAGGCGTTGAGCTGAGGCTGGTAGCTTTGGCCGCCGTAGATGGGCAGCACATGAAATCCTTTTAGGTGAGCCGCATACCGCAGGAAAGCTTCCGACACCTGGAGGGCGAGTTCGCGCGTGGGAACCAGTACCAACACTTGAGGCTCATGGCGCGTCAGATCGATTTTGGTGAGCGCCGGAAGCGCAAAAGCCGCTGTCTTGCCGGTGCCGGTCTGCGCCTGGCCGAGCATGTCTTGGCCGGACAAGAGCACCGGAATGGTCTGGGCTTGGATCGGCGATGGCGACTCGTAGCCGACATCCGCCAGCGCGCGCAGCACCGCATCCGATAGCTTCAGGTCACGGAAACTCGCCGTACTTTCAATCGAGTCTGCCGGGACTGCGCTCATAAGAAATGCCTTCGGATGGGACCTGCAAGTCTAGCGGTTTAACCGCGTATTGCTACCATAGTCGCCATGGGACGCATATTCGAAGTCAGAAAACACGCCATGTTCGCCCGCTGGAACCGCATGGCCAAGCAATTCACGCGGGTCGCCAAAGACATCGCGATGGCGGTCCACGCCGGCGGCGCCGACCCCGCGTCGAATCCGACGCTGCGGCGCGTGCTGCAAAATGCGCGCGCCGTCAATATGCCGAAGGACAAGACGGACGCCGCGATTCGCCGCGCCTCGGGCAAGGATGCGGCCAACTATGCCGAGATTCTATACGAAGGCTATGCGCCGCACGGCGTTGCGCTCCTGGTCGAAACCGCCACCGACAACCCCACCCGCACCGTCGCGAGCTTGCGCAATATTTTCATGAAAGGCGCGGGGAACATGGGTACCACCGGCAGCGTCAGCTTTCTGTTCAAGAAGATGGGCGTATTTCGCGTCGATCCCTCCCGCGTCAAAGACCACGATGAGCTTGAACTGGACCTAATCGACCATGGCCTCGAGGAAATGGGCGACAGCACCGGCGAAAAAGGCGAACCGCAATTGGTGATTCGCGGCGCGTTCAACGATTTCGGCAAGCTGCAGGAAGCGTTGGAGCGGCGCGGCATCACGCCGCTTTCAGCCGAACACGAATACATCTGCTCCCTGCCGATGGAATTGCCGGAGGACCAGGCCAAAGAGGTGTTGGAATTGATCGACAAACTCGAACAAGACGACGACGTCCAAAAGGTTTTCCACACCTTGGCCTGAAGGTGAACAAGTCTTAATTCGCTGCGCCGGCCGGCACTCGAGGCCTTAAGCTATTGATTCCTATCGGTATCATTGCCCTGAGTGGCTGTGTCGTGGCGCCGTATGGCTACACCCAAGGATACTACGGGCCGCGCGTGGCGGTGGTGGCCCCGGCGCCGGTTGTGGTGGTGCGGCCTTTCCGCTGATGGAGGCGTAACCGCGGTTAAAACATGGCGGGCGGGTGAGATAATTGCTTCATGGCAACTCACCCGTTCCGCATCGTCAACGTTTTCACGCAAGGCCAGGGTCCCTTTACCGGCAACCCACTCTGTGTATTCGAGAACGGCGCAGGCTTGAGCGATGAGCACATGCAAGCTCTCGCCCGCCAGTTCAACCTCTCCGAGACCACATTCATTCTCCCGCCGACCGGCCCGAAGGCAGGCGCGAACGCGCGCGTGCGAATATTCACGCCCAGCTATGAAATGGCTTTCGCCGGCCATCCCACGCTCGGCACAGCGCACGTCTGCCGCGCGCTGAAGTTGGGCGGCGATTCGCTGGTCTTGGAAATGCAGGCGGGACTCATCCCGGTGCGTGCGCTGGGAAACCGCTGGACCTTGACGGCGCCGGGCGCGACATCGCGCGAGCTCGATGTGTCTCGTGATGCGCTGGCGGCGGCGCTCGGCCTCGAGCTTCGTGACATCGGCGAGCGGCCGCTGTGGGTCAAGGCCGGCAAGGAACAATTGGTGGTGCCGCTGACCTCGACGGATGCGGTGCGCAAGGCGGCGCCCGTGCCATCGGCCATGGCAAAGGTGCTCAGCGAAGACGGACTGAGCATGGCTTACGTTTTTTGCTCGAGCGGCAAGTCCCAAGCGTTGGCGCGGTTCTTCTTCCCGACAGGCGGCGCAATACTCGAGGATCCCGCAACCGGTTCCGCCACCGCCAATTTCGGCGCCTGGTGCCTGGCAATGCAGCAAACCCTGCCGGTTCAGATGCAAATCTCTCAGGGCGAATTCGTCGGCCGGCCTTCCACTCTGTTTCTCGACGTGAATCGCGACGGCCAAGTCTTCGTCGGCGGCGACGTGTTTGAAATCGGCCGCGGGAGCGTTACTCTTTGAGCGCAGTCGGCGCGCCGATGGTGGCGCTCGCCCATTGCAGTACCGGCTTGAGCCGCGGCGATACCATGGCAAGCGCCGTGTCGAATTTGACCCATCGCGCCTCTTGGTGCTCCGGGAATCCGAGCTCCGGATTGATCGGCAGATGCACCCGCGTATCGCTGCTGCGCGCGATGTAGTAACGCGAAATTTTTCCCTTGTTGTAGGGCCCCGTGTCCATGAAGTCCGTACCCCAATCGAACGCGAGGTTTTCCAACGTGGTCTCCTCGCGCACCTCGCGCAACGCCGCGTCCAAGGATTGCTCTCCAGGCTCGACCAAGCCTTTTGGAAAATCCCAGTTCCGATAAGCGCGCAATAGCAAATACAGCACGTCCGGTCCGGCCGCATTCACCACCACCACCCCTGCGGAGAGTCTGCGGGAATGCGTGCGGCCGTCGGGAATACTCAGACAGGCTCCTAGGCCGCCGCCGACAGGGGCGAGCGAATGAGGTGATCGAAGGCACTCAAGGAAGCCTTCGCGCCCTCGCCCACCGCGATGACAATCTGCTTGTAGGGTACGACGGTGCAATCCCCGGCGGCGAATACCCCCGGCACCGAGGTCTGTCCCCGCGCATCGACTTCCACTTCGCCGCGCGGCGATAGCTTGACCGTCCCTTTGAGCCAATCGGTATTCGGGATCAGCCCGATCTGCACGAACACGCCGGCGAGTTCGACGCCGCGCATCTCGCCGCCGGAGCGCTCCTTATACTTGAGGCCGGTGACTCGCTGTCCGTCGCCGATGATTTCGGTGGTTTGCGCGCCGGTGATCACGGTCACATTCGCAAGACTCATCAACTTGCGCGTCAACACCGCATCGGCACGCAATTGCGGATCGAATTCGATGAGGGTGACGTGGCTGACCAGCCCGGCAAGATCGATCGCGGCTTCGACGCCGGAATTTCCGCCGCCGATCACGGCGACACGTTTGCCCTTGAAGAGCGGGCCATCGCAATGCGGACAGTACGCGACGCCGCGATTGCGGTATTCGCGCTCGCCGGGCACGTTGATCTCACGCCAGCGTGCGCCGGTTGCGATCACCACGGACCGCGCCTTGAGCGAGGCTCCGCCGCTCAAGCGTACTTCGAGCAGTTCGCCGGGAACCAAGGCTTCGGCGCGCTGCAAATTCATCACGTCGACATCGTAGGTGGTGACATGCTGCTCAAATCCCGAGGCCAATTTGTGGCCCTGGGTCTCCTTCACCGAAATGAAATTCTCGATGCCGACCGTATCCAACAGCTGTCCGCCGAGACGCTCTGCGGCGATGCCGGTGCGAATGCCCTTGCGCGCGGCATATATGGCCGCCGCGGCCCCCGCCGGCCCACCGCCCACGACCAGCACGTCATAGGGTGCTTTCGCGTTCAATTTCTGGGTCTGGCGCACCGCTGCGCCTGCGTCCAGCTTATGGACGATTTCCTCGAGTTCCATGCGGCCCTGTCCGAAGGGCTGGCCGTTCAGAAACACTGCAGGCACGGCCATCACTTCGCGGCGCGTGACTTCCTCCTGGAACACCGCGCCATCGATCATGGTGTGGCGGATCTTTGGATTCAGCGCCGCCATCGCATTCAGCGCTTGAACCACGTCAGGACAGCTTTGGCAGGTGAGCGACACGAAGGTTTCGAAATTGAAGTCCCCGTCCAGATTGCGGATCTGCTCGGCGATCGCCTCGTCGATTTTCGGGGGGTAGCCTCCGGTCTGCAGCAACGCGAGCACCAGAGAGGTGAATTCATGGCCCATCGGCACACCCGCAAAGCGCACCTGCGCCGCGGCACCGGGCCGCCGCAGGGCAAACGAGGGTTTTACCTGGCTTGCGTCGCGCTGCGCGTCGAGCTTCACGAGGCTGGAAAGCGACTCGATGTCGTGCAGCAGTTCGAGCATTTCTCGTGATTTCTCGCTGTCATCCAAGGACGCAACGATTTCCACGGGCTGCGAGATCCGCTCCAGGTAACCCTGTAATTGAGTCTTCAGGTTGGTGTCGAGCATTCTGCGCTCCGGTATGCCTTGTAGCTTAGTCGTTGTGCCGCGAGCCGCTTGGGAAAACGGCCCGGCGTTTGGCGCCGGACCGTCGACTCGCAGCTCCTGTGGCTCGCGCTTAGATCTTGCCGACCAGATCGAGCGAGGGCTTGAGCGTATCGGCGCCCGGCGTCCACTTCGCGGGGCACACTTCGCCCGGGTGCGCGGCCACGTATTGAGCGGCCTTCACTTTGCGCAGCAGTTCCTTCGCGTCGCGGCCGATGCCGTTGTCATGCACTTCCATGACCTTGATCCTGCCTTCGGGATTGATCACGAATGTTCCGCGATATGCCAGACCTTCCTCCTCGATCAGCACTTCGAAATTGCGCGCCAGCGCTGCCGTCGGGTCGCCCACCAGCGGGTACTGCACTTTCTTGATGGTGTCCGAGGTGTCGTGCCACGCCTTGTGCGCGAAGTGCGTGTCGGTGGATACGCCATAGACTTCCACGCCCAATTTCTTGAATTCGGCATAGTTGTCGGCGAGATCACCGAGCTCGGTCGGACATACGAAGGTGAAATCGGCAGGATAGAACACGAACACCGACCACTTGCCCTTGAGGGTTTCGTTTGTCACGGGCACGAACTTGCCGTTGTGATATGCGGTCGCCTTGAATGGCTTGATTTCGGTATTGATCAGAGACATGGAGAACTCCTCGGGACAGGTTTTGAAACTGAAATGCGATGATAGCAGCCGAACCACCATTAATCATATTGATTGTTGTGATGACTTTGATAGACTGCATCTATGGGTACCGATCGATGAATCTCAAGGACCTCAAATATCTGGTGGCGCTCGCGGACACCGGTCATTTCGGCAAGGCGGCGGAGCGCTCGTTCGTCAGCCAGCCGACTCTATCCGCTCAGTTGAAGAAGCTCGAGGAATATCTCGGCGTCAAACTGGTGGAGCGGAAACCGAAAAACGTGCAGCTCACCGAGGTGGGCAAGCAAATCGTGGTTCGCGCGCGGCGCATGCTGGATGAGGGCGAGGAAATCGTCGCGCTGGCGCGCAGCAATACCGATCCTTTCGCCGGCAAACTGAAAGTGGGGCTCATCCCCACCATCGGACCGTATTTGTTGCCCCGCGTCATGCCCAAAATCCGCAAAGCGGTTCCGCACCTCGGGCTCATGCTCTATGAGTACCAAACGGAGCCGCTGCTGAAGCGCCTGCGCGACGGAGAAATCGACCTCGGCATCATGGCGCTGCCGGTGCCGCTTGACGGGCTGGAGTCGCGGGCGCTCTACGAAGAGGCCTTTACCGTGGCACTGCCCAACCATCACCCGCTGGCTGCCAAGACGACCATCAAGGTGCAGGATCTCAAGGGCCAGACCCTGCTGCTGCTGGAGGACGGTCACTGCCTGCGCGATCAGGCCTTGGAAGTCTGCAGCCGCGTCGATGTCCGCGAGGCTGAGGACTTTCGCGCAACCAGTCTCGAGACCCTGCGCCAGATGGTGGTTGCGGGTCTAGGAATCACATTGCTGCCCGAACTGGCGGTGGAGTCGCCGTTCGGATCGCAGCGCGGTTTGGCCATTCGGCAATTCAGCAAACCCACGCCCTCGCGAAGCGTCGGCGCAGTATGGCGCAAGTCCAGCACGCGTGAGGCCGCCATCGCGGCGGTGTGCGACGTGATGGGCGGCGCAATGGCGAAAAAACCCTAAGGATCCAAAGGCTCGAGTCGCCAGGGCGGGCGGCGATATTTCGTGACCGCCGTCTCAGACCCGGCAGGCGCGTAGGGCTGGGAGCCCAGGCTCCTAAATGCCGATCATTTCACATATTGCGCGCGCCCGACCCGGCAAAATGGCTTTGCCATGAATGCCCGCACCATTGCACAAGGAAAACCTGCGCCCATTTCCCCGCGCTTCGATCGTGAATTCATCGAGGAGCACAAACTCATTGAGCGGTACTTGGAAAACAAATTGCCGCTCAAGGGCGCACGCGATCTTGAACAGTGGTGCCGCGCGCATCCCGATTACTTGAATGAGCTGATGCTGCCGGAACGCGCCCAGGCCAGCCTCAAACTGCTGGAGGCCAGCGGCCGACCGCAGGACCTGGGAGAGCCGACGCCCCCGTGGTGGAAGAGCATTCATGTTCTCATCGGCTTGTGCGCGGTGACTTTCATCAGCCTGGCGGGGTTTTGGGTGCTGGTGGGGAAATATTCAATTCTTCAGGGAAAACTCGAAGACACCAAACGCGTGATCAGCCAAGGGCCGCTGGTGCAGCCGGCCACCGAAAAAGCGATATTTGTGTCGCCGGATCATGGACCCGGCATGGACCGCGCGCGCATCAGCTTGAATCGAACTGCGCCGCTGCTGATGGACGTGCACATCGATCTTGGCTACACCCAGCAACTGACGCAATTTCGCCTCTTCGTCGACAAGCAAGATCAGGGCCGCGCGCTGGTGCTCAACAACCTGCTCAAAGACTCGAATGGCGAACTGCGCGTGACCTTGAATTCCACCGGCCTGTCGGCCGGCATTTACAACGTGCGAATCGAGGCGCTGCCGCCGCGCGGCATTCCGATTCCGATAGGCTGGCTGATACTCGACGTCAAGTAAGCATCGGGCGACGCTCCTGCCCCAACCGCCGCGCCGCGTTCAACCGCCGCGCCGCGTTCAACCGCCGCGCCGCGTTCAGTCGTCGCGCAGCGTGACGATGGGCGGCGTGTTGACCACGCTTCGCGTAGCCAGCGTTCCGCTCAGTCCGACCAGGACCGTGCCGCACACCAAGCCTGTGACCCACACCCAGGGATCGAGAGTGTACTCGAGCGCGAACAGGCGCCGCGCCAATATCCATCCCACGCCCGTCGCACCGAAAGCCGCCAAGGTGCCCGATAGAAAACCCAGCGCCGAAAATTCCGCCGCCACGCCCTGCAGCACGGTGCCGCGGCTTGCGCCCAAGGTGCGCAGCATCGCGCTTTCATAGCGCCGCTCATCGCGGGTCGATTGCACCGCTGCCAGCAGCACCACGACTCCAGCCGCCAGCGTGAATAAAAACACGTACTGCACCGCCAGCGAGGCGCGATCCATGATGTCGCGAATCTGTTTCAGAATCGCATCCACATCGAATACTGAAATCGTGGGAAATTGACGCACCAGATCGGCCAGCGACGGGCGCTGCGCTGCTGTGAGAAAAAGGCTGGTCATATAGGTTCCGGCGGCGCCATCCAGCAGGCCCGGCGGAAACACCAAAAAGAAATTCGGCCTGAAACTATCCCAGCGTATTTTTCTGATGCTGGCCACTTCCACCGTCAGCGGTTCGCCGGCCACATCGAAACTTAGGCGATCGCCGATCTGCAAGTGCAACGCATCCGCATATTCCGAAGAGATGGACACCAAGGGCTTGCCGGCATCCGCAGCCGTCCACCAACGGCCGGCAATCAGTTGGTTGTCCTCCATCACATTGGCCGACCAGGTTAGATTCTGTTCGCGCTCGACGTAGCCGCGGGCGGCGTCGCCCTGCAATTTCAGCGACTGCGGCGACTGCGCATTGATGGCGGTGATGCGCGCGCGCACCATGGGATACATTTGCGGCGCGCCAAAGCCGTGAGAGGTCAAGAATTCTTGCAGCGCCTGACGCTGATCAGGGCGAATATTTACCAAAAAATTATTGGGTACATCGCTCGGCAGGCTGCGCCGCCAGTCAGCCAGCAAATCGCCGCGGACCACCGCCAGGAGCAGCAACATCATCAGCCCCAAGCCAAAGGCGACTATTTGCACCACGCTGCCGGCGCCCCGTCGCGACACATTGGCAAGCCCATAGCGCCAAGCCACGCCGACCCCGCCGCGCAGGCGGCTGGTCAATCGCACCAACGCGTAGCCTGCCAATGTCAGCACCACACCCACACCGAGCACGCCGGCCAGGACGCTCAAAACCAACTCGGTGTCCCGCACCATGCTCCAGAGAATCGCGAACAAGGCCGCCAGCGCCAACAAATAGCTCACGCCGTAACGCAGCGGCGGTGCAGTCACGGTCTTGCGCAATACCCGCGCCGGTGGCGTGCTCTTCAACTGCAGCAGCGGTGGCAACGCGAAGCCAATGAGCATGGCGAGCACCGTGACCAGTGCGATCGGCAAGGGCGACAATGAGGCCGCGGGAAGCTCACTGGGGATCAGGCTCTTGAGCAGCCACACCAATCCTGATTGGGCCAGGTAGCCGAGAAGCGTTCCGATGGCGACCGCAAACAGCGCCAGCAGCGTCAGCTCAATGATGGAGATCGCGAGCACAAAACCCTGCGCGGCGCCCATGCACTTCATCAATGCGACGGCGTCAATGTGGCGCGCAGCATAGCGCCGCGCACCCATAGCAACGGCGACGGCAGCCAGCAACACCGAGGCGAGGCTGGCCAGATTGAGAAATCGGCTGGCGCGGTCGATGGCGGATTTGAGCTGACGGCTTGACTCCTCGACGTCTCTCAATCGTTCCCCCGGCGCTTTGGATTGGCTCAAAAACTCTCGAAAATCGGCAACTTCCGCCGGGTTGCCCGCAAACAAAGCCGCATACGTGGCGCGGCTACCCTCCTGAACCAGCTGGGTGGAGGCGATGTCGTCATAGTTGAGCAACGCGGCAGGCGCGAGATTCACGAATCCCGTGCCCTGGTCCGGCCGGTAATCGAGAACCTCGGTGACGCGGAAAGTGGCCGTGCCGATGCGCAGAGACGTCCCCAGTTCCAGTTTGAGCTGCGCAATGATGCGCGCGTCGATCCAAACCTCGCCGTGACCGGGCACCTTTGTGGTGGTGCGCGGCACGCCGAAGGGCGCGTCCGCAATACGCACGTGCCCGCGCAAGGGATAATTCGATGTCACGGCATTGAGCGCCGCCAACTGGCTCAACTCGCCGCTGAAGATGGCGGTGGGAAAGGAAAGCACTTGCGCGCTGCGAAGGCCGCGTTTGCGAGCCTCCTCGAAATAGCGTGCCGGGATCGGCGTGGGCGCTTCCAGGCGCAAATCCGCCGCCAGCACCTCAGCCGCTTGCAAGCCCACGCCCTGTGAAATGCGGCTGGTGAAGAAGCCAACCGCGGTCAGCGACAGAACCGCCACCACCAGCGCCAGAAGCAGCACGGACAGCTCGCCCGACTTCAGGTCGCGCCAGAGGTTGCGTAACGCGAAGCGCAGGACTTGCATCAATTCACCGTGTGCCCGGCATCGAGTTCCAGCACGCGATTGCAGCGTTTCGCGAGGCCGCGATCGTGCGTGACCAGCACCAGCGTGCTGCCGCTGCTGCGATTGAGTTCGAACAGCAGATCGGTGATGCGCTGCCCGGTCGCCGTATCCAAATTGCCGGTAGGCTCGTCGGCAAAGAGCAGTGCCGGATGGGTCACGAAGGCGCGCGCAATCGCCACGCGCTGCTGCTCGCCCCCCGACAATTGCTTCGGGTAATGCGCCAGGCGCGACGTCAGTCCCACTTGCGCAAGCGCCGCCGCCGCCACTTGGCGCGCGTCGCGCCGGCCGCCCAGTTCCAGCGGCAGCATGACGTTTTCGATGGCGGTGAGCGAAGGGATGAGATGAAACGACTGGAATACAAATCCGACATGCTTGCCGCGAATCGCCGCTCGTCCGTCTTCGTCGAGTTCCGTCAGGTCGATGCCGGCGATCAACACGCGTCCGGTGCTCGGTGAATCGAGTCCCGCGAGCAGCGCCAACAGTGTGGATTTGCCCGCGCCGGAAGCCCCAACGATGGCCAAGGTCTCGCCGGTTCGCACGTTGAGGCTTACATCGGCGAGAATGGTGAGGGAGCCATCAGGGCTTGGGACAGTTTTCGATACGTTCTTGGCTTCGAGAACGATCTGTTTGGCTTCGAGATTGACTTGATCTTGCATTCAGGAGCGCTCGTGAGACGGCTTTTCGCCCTATTGGTCTTGATCGTTGCATCCGCCTCGGCCCAAGCCGAAGCACCGGTGATTCTCGTATTCGGCGATAGCATCAGCGCCGGCTACGGGCTGGCGCGCGTAGAACCAGGCTGGGTGGAATTGCTCAAGACGAGGCTCAATACGGAAGGGTACGGTTACCAAGTCATCAATGCCAGTGTCAGCGGCGAGACCACGGCGGGCGGACTCGCGCGTCTGCCGCGCGCGCTCGAACTTCACCACCCGAAGATCGTGATTCTCGAACTGGGCGGCAACGATGGTTTGCGCGCGCTGCCCATCGCCCAAATGCGCGCCAATCTGACCCAGATGGTGGCGCTGGCGACCGCCGCCGGGGCGAAGACATTGCTGCTCGGAATGCGGATGCCGCCTAACTACGGACCCGAGTACACGGGGCAATTTGCTTTGGTTTTCAGCGATTTGGCGCGCGACAGAAAGCTGCCTTGGGTGCCGTTCCTGCTGACCGATATCGCCCTTTCCCAGAGTCTACTGCAGGGCGATGACATTCATCCCAATGCTGCCGGACAGCCG
>Ga0193729_1000084_pt1 | contig 40952 bp, 32 predicted proteins | sample U1c2metaG_FD_143036 | JGI IMG/M metagenome (GOLD analysis project Ga0193729, IMG submission 143036) | Soil microbial communities from a riparian zone of the East river system, Colorado, United States - U1c2 | ecosystem: Environmental > Terrestrial > Soil > Riparian zone | place: USA: East River...
ATCTCGGCGTCTTTGGCGTCGATGTCGTAGGCTTGCACGAGCTGCAACACGCTCTCGGAGAAAGCATAGTAGAGCGGTCGTCCATTCCAGAGCGACACGGAACCATAAATCAGCGCACACAGTTGCACCACGACGATGATGCCGATGTCGCGCGCTAGCTCGCGGCGCGACTTCTTTTGGTTGGCAATGATGAATGTCAGCGTGGGCCCGAGGACGACGTCCACACACACCATCACGAGCACGACTGTCGTGACATCGGTCAGATGCCAGCCTGGCCAGCGATACCAGCCGAAATAGAGCGACCCGAGTATCAACGTGAGAACAGTTGCGCTCGAAAGCAAGTGCAGAGAGAAGGCTTTAAGTCGAAATCGCATATCTCAAACCCGGCGAACGAATGGTAATTCTAGCGCGGCCTTGCGCGAATGGAAGCCTGGCCGCTTGTGATCAACGTCGCAAATCTCGCTTGACCGCAGCTGCTGTCCTGGGGATCACCGAGGAGGATGTTGAATTTGGGCAATCGTCGAACTTGGCGATGTCCGCAAGCGTGCGATCACCGCGGGCACATCCGAAGCCGGCACCGGGCGGCTAAATAAGTATCCCTGGGCTTGGTCGCACTTTACAAGACGCAGCTTTTGCAATTGCTCCGGAGTCTCCACGCCTTCCGCAACGGTCTTCATATTGAAGGCCCGAGCGAGTGTTACCACCGTTGAAACCAGGGTCGCGACGTTGGGCGTATCCGCAATTCCTTGCACGAATGAGCGGTCGATCTTCAGCGTATCCACGGGAAGCTTGGCAAGCAGCCGCAGCGAGGAATAGCCGGTCCCGAAATCATCGATTGCGACCCCAATGCCCGCCTCTCGAAGTTGCGTGAGCTTGCGGATCGATAACTCCAGATCATGCATCAACATGCTTTCCGTAATCTCGATGTCGAGGCCTGCCGAATGCTCGCCGGAGGGCGCAATGCCGGCCAGCACTCGATCCACGAAATCCCGGCGTCGCAGCTGCAGTGGCGAGACATTGACCGCCACCCGTATGGGCAGGCCGGATTCGCTCCACTTGCGAACATCGCGCAGAGCCTGGAGAAAAACCCATTCCCCAACATCGACGATCGCGCCCGATTGCTCCAACAGCGGAATGAATTGCGACGGCGGAACGAGACCATCTTCAGAATCTTGCCAGCGCAAAAGCGCCTCCAAGCCTTCGATCCTGCCGCTCTTGATGTCGATCTTGGGTTGATAATGGAGCCGAAACTCCTCGCGATCGAGGGCTCGAGTCAATCGCGCTTCGAGTGCCAAACTGCGAGAGGTCGGACGCTGTGTGACGAGCCCGTACATCATGTATTTTTCGTTATCTTCGCGCGCAGCCTTGAGCGCCGCCTCGGCGTTTTGCACCAGTGCGTCGGCCGTTTTGGCGTCATGCGGATAGAAGGCCGCACCCGAGCGAATCGCCGGCCGCAATTCCTGTCCGTCGATATGGAAGGGGTCGACGAACAAGGGCGCCGCGGCACTCGGCATTATGATGCCGGTGTCCGTGGGATTGCTGGAGTTCGTCAGGGTTACCACAAATGTTCCGCCGCCAAAGTAGCCCACGCACTCGGAGTCGGCATAGGTTTGCTTGAGCCGCGCCGCAATTTTCTCGATCAAACTGTCGCCTACGTAGCGGCCGAATGAATCGTTGATCGCGCCGAGTTTCTGCACGTCGAATACCAGAACGGTGCGGCTGCCGGCCTCGTCGTGATCCTTCGCGAGCATTTGCGCCAGGCGTTGACAGAACAGCGGGCGCTTGGCGAGCCCCGTTAGACTGTCGAAATGCGAGAGAAACTGAACGGCTTCATCTTTTTCGAGGTATTGAAGAGCGAAACTGATATTGGCCGTCAGCTCCAGCAATACTCGCACTTCGGCCGCATCAAATACGTCGGGCTCGCTGCTGAACAGTCTGATCACACCGATTGCGACGCCGTCGATTGCCAGCGGCAGCGCGGCGATCGAGCGATAGCCTAGCAGGATCGAACTCTCGCGAAGCTTTGCGTCGGGCGCATTGAAATGCAGATCATTGTGGATGACGGGTGCCCCCGTGCGCATGACACGCTCCATCAAGTCAAGCTGCGGCCCAAACGGGTCCATCACATGGTCGGTGCCTTCGTGGGGCTCGGAATCCAGGCCCGCGCACGCAAGCTGCGTGAGGATCTTTGTGCCCGAATCGATCAGGCTGATGGCACTGCGTTGATAGCCGCCTTGCTGAACGGCAATTCGGCAGACTTCGTTGAGCAACTCGGTGCGGCCGTGCAGCCGCAGAATGGCTGAACTCGTGCTGCTGAGCATGCGGTAGGTTCGCGTCAGGCGGCGCAGGCGCTCTTCCTGCTCGCTGCGCAACTGCTCGGAATGCCGCCGTTCGACTTTGAGCGCGGCTTCGCGCAGCGCGCGCTCGATGGAAGAGGAAAGCCGTGACAGATTGCTCTTGAGCACATAGTCGGTCGCGCCTCGGCGAAGCGCATCGATTGCGCGCTCCTCGCCGATCGTTCCTGATACATAGATAAAGGGCGTATCGGGAGCATGAATCACAGCGAGGTCCAGCGCCCGAAGGCCGCCGAAATTTGGCAATGAAAAATCGGAGAGAATGAGATCGGGCTTGATGCGATCCAATGCCGCGATGAAATCCGGTTCCGTTTGCACGCGGTTGATTTCGCAGTTCAGACCCGCTTTGGCCAGGTGCCGCGCGAGCAGCTCGGCATCCGCCACGCTGTCTTCGACCACCACCAGTTTCAATCGGGTCTTCATGGTAAGGGCATCGGCAGGGGGGAGTGGCTTCATGAGGCTGTCCTCATCGGAAGTGCGAATTGAAAGCATGCGCCGGCGTCGGGCGAGCCTTCGGCCCAGATCCGGCCGCCATGGCGAGCTATGATGCGCTGCACAATTGCTAGTCCTACACCCGTTCCAGAGAAGTCCTCGGTTCGGTGCAGGCGCTGAAAGACCGCGAAAAGCTTATCCGCATAGCGCATATCGAAGCCGGCGCCATTGTCCTCAACCCGGTAGATCGCCTCGCGTTTCTCCACGCGGCCGCTGACACGAATCCTGGGTGCTGCTCGCTTCGCACTGTACTTCAATGCATTGCCGATGAGATTGCACCAGACCTGCCGGACGAGAACTGCATCAGCCTCGACGGCCGGCAAGTCAGAGATTTCGATTTGCGGCTCGGGACCCGTGTATAGCGACCTGACCTCGGCAGCGGCCGCGTCGGCCAGCATGGTCATATCGACGCTGTCAAGCTCGAGCGCAGTCCTGCCGGCCCGCGAGAATTCGAGCAGACCCACGATCAGGTCGTCCATCTTCTGACTACCCGCACGAATGATGCCGATGATTCGCCGGCCTTCTTCGCCAAGCGGCTCTGCGAATTCGCTTTCAAGAATGGCCGCGAATCCGTCCATGGAGCGCAGCGGCGCCCGCAAATCGTGCGAAATGGAATAGGAAAAGGATTCCAGATCGTGATAGGCGGCTGCGAGCTCCGCGGACTGCTGTATCTCGCGCGCATGCAGTTCGGCATTTTCCCGCCGCAATCGCTGCACATCCAGCGCGCGCGAGATAATGGGCAAAATGACGTTGAGCTTGAAGGGCTTGAGAATGTAGTCGAATGCGCCTTCTTGCATCGCTCGAACGGCCGTATCGATCGTGCCATGCCCGGTCATTACAATTGCGCCGAGCGCCGCATCCACTTGTTTTGCTGCATGGATGAGGCTGATGCCGTCCATTCCCGGCATCATGAGGTCCGTGAGCATCAGGTCGAAATTGCCCGGGCGCAAAGCCGCCAAGGCCTGCTGCCCGGAGCTGAATCCCTGCGTCGTATATCCTTCCAGCTGAAGCGTGTCGCACAGCGCGCGCAATTGCGCCGCCTCGTCGTCCACAATCAGCAGTCGGGCAATGCCGGCGCTCATGCGATCAACTCCAGGAATGCCGCCCGCAACTCGTGCAGCCGCGGAGGTTTGGCCAGTACCTTGTTCACATGAGCCGGCGCATCGTTCGTCGAAATAAGTCTCTGCCCCCAACCCGTGAGCAGTATCACCGGGGTCCGCGGGGAGATGTCCTTCACCGAGGCCGCGACCTTGCGACCGTCCACATGCGGCATGCCGAGGTCCGTGACGACGACGTCAAAGCGCTCGCCGCGCCGCATCGCGGCAGCGAAGGCTTCGATGCCTTCGCGGCCGCCGTGGGTCACTGTGATGAGATGCCCATCCTCCTGCAAGGTGTCTTGCAGCGACTTGATCAATACGGGGTCGTCATCGACCAAGAGAATGCGCAGTTGCCGCTTGACGACCGCTGCGTGCGCAACCGTCGGCGTTGCAACGACGGACGAGCTGTAGGCCGGGAAACTCAGGCGTACCGTCGTGCCCTGGCCGGTTGCGCTTACGATCTCGAGTTCGGCGCTGTGGCGCTGGACCATCCCGTAAACCATCGCCAACCCAAGCCCGCTGCCGCGCTCGCCCTTCGTCGTGTAGAACGGCTCGAGGCAGCGGCGCCGCGTGTCATCATCCATGCCCACGCCCGTATCGATCACCTCGATGAAGGCGCGCGCTTCGCCGTCGGCGGCCGTTGCCTTGCCAGTTCGCACCGATAGGGTTCCGCCCGCGGGCATCGCATCGACCGCGTTGAAAATAAGGTTGGTGAGCGCATCGCGGATTTCGTGTTCAGCGCCCATGATGTCGGGCATGGGATCCGCCAAGTCGGCTTGCAGGTCCACCATCGCCCCGCGGCCCTGCGGCAGGTCGCTCCATCGAGGACGCGTGAGTTCCACGACTTGCTGAACCGCGCGATTGAGCTGGACCCGTTCGAGCGTGAGTTGCGAGTCGCGTTCACGATAGAACTCCTTCATGCGCGAGACAGTCCTTGCCACATCTTCAATTGCGCGCTGTATGGTCGTCAGGTAGCCGCGAGTGCGATCGCTCAAGTTCGGTTCGCGCTCGAGAAGCGACTCGGTATAGAGCGACACGGGGGAAATGGCGTTGTTGATGTCGTGGGCGATGCCGCTTGCCATTTGGCCGAGCGCCCGGAGGCGCTCCTGCTGCATGACCGTGTGTTGGCTTTGCCGCAGGTCGTCATACGCTTGCTGTAGCGCGCCGTGCAGGCGGGCCTGGTGACTTGCCAATGCAACATGTTCGCTGAGCTGTTTCAGGAACTCGCATTCGCCGCTGCTGAAGGCCCCGGGTTGGCAGCGTGTGCAGACCAGCACTCCGAATACTTGGTTCTCGACGATGAGGGGCGCGAACACGATCGAGCGCAGGCCGGCGCCGGCCAATCTCTGCGGAAACGGAAAGGGCACCTGAAGCGCGTCCGGTTCGTGCACCAACTGTCCTGCGACGCAGCGCGACAGGCCATTTGCATCGATGGGTACCTCGACCTGCTGCGACAACGCGAGCTTGTCGGCAAAGGCTTGGCCGCGCGAACCCAGTGTGCTCACGCTCAGAGACTTCGAGACGGGATCGTAAAGAAGGAAGCAACCAAAATCGATTGGTAGATTCTCCTCCAGGCTCGCCAGTACGACCTGAAAAACGCTCGGCAGGTCTTGCCGCTCGCCCGTCGCACGGGTGATGTGCTGTAGCAGGCTCAGCCGGCCGAGTTGCGCGTGCAACTTGCTCTCAGACTGCTGAATCTGCGTGAGCATTTGATTGAAGGTGTCGGTGAACAAGTCAAATTCATAGGCGCCCGTGGGCGCCGCCCGGACCGTGTAGTCATTGCGTTCCGCCACCGCCTTGGTGGTCTCGAGCAGTGCAAGAATCGGCCGTAATAGCCGATGTTGCAGGCGCCGGGATATCAGATAGGCGAGCGACAGAGAAATGCCGCCCACGAGCGCAAGAATCAAGGCGTACAGCTTGATCCGTGAATACATGGCATTGAGGTCGGATTCGACAAACAGCACGCCCAGCCGTTTGGATCCTTCCGCCACAGGCTCAAAGCCCCTCAGGGCAGAGCGGCCGAACGTATAGCCCGTGCCGGCCTGCGATGGTAAGCGTTCCGCTGCCAGGCCTGATGGATACGTGGCGAAGACATTCCCCTTGGTATCGTACAGCGCGGCCGCCACAATGTGCGGATCCGACTTGAAGGCGGTCAAAACGCTCGCGGCATCGTCCGCGTTTTCGAATGCCAGAGCGGCAGTGCTATTGCTGGCGATGGCTCTGCTCAATATTTGCAGCTGCTGGATGCTCGACTGGCGAAACGTCAGAAATTCATACGCGCAAAACGCAGAAGAAGTCACCAGCAATACGACGCCGCTGGAGAGAAAGATCATGAGCATCAATGTGCGGCGAATGGGCGTAGATGACTTGTTCATCTGTTATTCCCTTTCCGTGCCGACGATTTCGGCGGGACGAAGCAATTTGGAGCTGATCGTCAACCCCGAGGCGCGAGCCGACTCCACATTGATACGCAGCCGGATTCGATTATTTTCCGTCGCGAATTGGATCATGACGCCGCGCTGTGCTGCGCCGTCCGCCTGCGATACCGTCAGCGTGCTGCGGTGATCGAGCGCTGCGAGAATCTGCCCGAGGTGCGCGACTTCAGAACGATCGACGAACAGAATCTGGCAATTCTCGACCTCAGTGACGGTGCGGAAGCGGCGAACCGTCAGTGGGTGTCCGTTGATTTGCTCATTGCGGACCGCCTCGTCCAAGCGCGCACCGAAGGGGTCGCTGCCCAGAATGCCGATGACAAATGGATCGCCGGGCGTGGCGAATGCCTGCGCGGGCCATTCCACGAAGCGCGAGAAATTATACAGAAAAACGGCCTGAACTTGATTTTCCGTCGGCGCATCGGCCGCACTCAGGCCGTGTATGCACACAACGAGTCCCGCGGCCGCGAATAGGACCAGCCGCAAGGTCATCCTCAATATCGCCATGTCAATTTTCCGTAGGCGCTGCGCTCGATTTCGGGCCTTGCCGGGTCCGGAAAACCGAATTCGGGATGTCGATTGTGGAGCAGATTCTGTCCGACCAGCGCCACCTCGAGCCGATCGCCGGGGTGCCAGGCGAGGCGGGTGTCCAATTCAAAATAGCTGGGGACCGAGCCCGGCAATGCGCCGCTGTTGGTGTGCAGTGTATCAACCCAGCGCAGCGCCGGGTCCAGCTCCATATTCATGGGTAAATCGAAGGAAGATCGCAGTGAAAATTGATGCTGAGGGTCCGCTGTTTCGTTGAGCGCAGCATTCAGATCAAACTGACCGGGTTTGACATGCAGGTGTTCCTTCAGCAGCGTGTAGCCGGCGTGCAATGACCACATCTCCGATACTCGATAGTTGCCGCTGAACTCCAGGCCATAGGTGTCTCCCTCCAAGCCGTTGGCAAAGAAAAAAGGAATAAACGTCGCCGGCGTGATGGCCGTGCTTCGAATGTCGTCGTAGTGATTGAAGAAACCCGAGACTGAGGCGGTAATGCGCGAGTTGAGCTGCGCGCGGTAACCCAGTTCATAGGCGACCACGCTTTCGGAGGTGAAGCGCGACCCTCCCTCGAGAATAACCAGATGAGGCGGCGCCGCTTCCGAAAAATCCTGGTCGATGCGCGACGGTGTGCGCACCGCGCGCGAAATGGCGGCCCACAGCGCTTGTTGCGAACTCAAAATCCAGCTCAAGCGAACGTCGGGCTCGAATTCAAACCCCGTGTAGTTATTGCGCTCTATCTTGGTGCCGAGAGTCAGCGACAAATTGGATTGCAGCGCGATCTCATCCTGTGCAAACACGCTGTACAGGTCGCGATCCAGCGTGGGAGGCAGAAATGCCAAAGCCGGGGCGTTGCCGACCACGTCGTGCGAGTATCGGAACCCAAGACCCCAAACGATGCGATTGGCGGAGCCGATGCGAAATCGATGCTGAAAGTCCACATCGAAGGTCGTCAGATCATCGTGCAGCACTCCGGCGCCGGCGAATTGCAGGCCGTTGATAATGAGCGGTGCAACGGGAATGCTGAGATGCGTTTGGTCAAGATATGACTGCAGGCTCAAATCAGAATTCTCAGAAATGCTGCGCGACCAGCGGCTCAGGACATTCTCGCCGCTCGTGTTTGAAGTCCCGCCGGTCTGGTCATTCTCACGCCCGTCATAGAAATCGCCCTGCAAGGTGAGATTGTCCCGCGTGGACACCAGCGAGTCGACTCGAAATCCGGCGCGGCTCTGCCGCCACGCATCCGAGGCCGAGTCGCCGTTGGCCAACGCCTCGCTGCCGCGATCAAAGTATTTGCCGTAGACACGATACTGGGTATTCGGATCGAAGGCGCCCCCATAGCGAACGTCGGCAAAATCCAGAGGACGCGAGCCGCCGCCCGCCTGAGCATACAGGCCCTGCGTATCCTTGGCCTTCTTGGTGATGATGTTGATGACCCCGTTGACGGCGTTCGCTCCCCATAACGCGCCTCCCGGTCCGCTAATGACCTCAATGCGGTCGATGTCCGCCATCAAGTAGTCTTGCGCATCCCAGAACACGCCCGAATATAGCGGCGTGTAAACAGTCCGTCCGTCAATCATGACCAATAGCTTATTCGCCAGCGCGGTATTGAACCCGCGGGCGCTGATCGCCCAGTCATGGGAATTCTTTTGTGCAACTTGCAGGTTGTCCGCCAGTCTCAGCGCCTCAGGTATGCTCGTCGCTCCGGATCGTCGGATGTCGTCCTGCGTGATCACCTGAATCGCCGATGCTGTCTCAACGAGCTTTTCGGGGTGCCTGGCCACGGAGGTGACCCGGACATTCATGAGATCCTCGACGTTGAGCCGTTTTAGCTCACCGATGGTCGGCGAGCCGCTGGTTGCCGCCGCCGGTGGGGCGCATAGGCATAGCGCAAAAGCGCCCACAAAGCCGCCCCAAACGACATTCCTCGTCACGAATTCACCATTCCTTTGAGACACGATACTCCGATCGTCTAGATTGCGCTGATAGCACGCGCATGCAAACCACAATGCAAGAAACTTGTGAGTATTGTCTCAAATTGCCGGGAAACCCCGATGGCGACGCCAGCCTTGCACTTCTTGATACGCACGTCACATTCCGCAGAACAATCGCAAAATCACTGCCGGCGGGCTCAAGATAGCCGGCATTCGAACGATAACTGTCGACTTGGGACACGCCCGCCATTAAGGTTGCTCGCGCCATTGCGCGAGGGCGCGCATTCTTCTTTCAAGGACACACGATGAGCGCCGGCCAACGGGCAGATGGGCAGCGAATGGGCGCGGCAAACCGCGACGCCACGGCACGGCTGTCGGAGCTGGAGGCCGAAGCAGATCACCTGCGCGGCGAAAACGCGTCGCTGCGGGCGCAGCTGGCGCTGCGCGACCACGCGCTGGACGCCACACCGTCATTCTTCGTCGTCACCAGGCTGGAGGCTCCTGCGCCCATCATCGTCTATTGCAACAAGATAGTTGCGGATCAACACGGGATTGCGCGTGAAGAACTGATCGGCAAACCCATCACCTTGCTGACTCAATGGCTCGGTCACAATTCGGATTACTTGGCCGAGGTCCAGGCGGCGCTGCGTGCGGGCCGGACCTTTCACTACGAAGACGAAGTGACGCGGCCGGACGGCAGCACTTTTTGGCTCGGCGTATCCATCAGGCCGCTCTTCGATGGCGCGGGGCGTCTGACGCATTCGGTGGCGGTGGGTGCGGACATCACCGCCAAACGCGGCGAGCGACTCAAGAAGCAAGAGTTGCAAGACAAACTCGTCGCAGAAATGGAAGAGCGCGAGCGCATGGCGATCGAGCTCCAACTGGCGCAGAAGCTGGAGTCCGTAGGGCGGCTCGCTGCCGGCATCGCTCATGAAATCAATACACCCATTCAATACGTGGGTGACAGCCTGCATTTCTTGCGCAGTGCTTTCGATGACCTCGATAAGCTGTTCGATGGTTCGCGCAAGGCCTTTGCTCGCCTGCCGGAATCAGCGGAAGGCATCGCCTGTCAACTCGAAATGGCGGAGCTGGCGAAACAATGCGATTTGGAATACCTGCGAATCGAGGTACCGAAGGCCTTTACCAGAACTTTCGACGGCGTCGAAAGAGTTACCAACATCGTCAAGGCGATGAAGGAATTCGCTCATCCGGATGCGAACGAACAGAGCCCGGTCGACTTGAGGCGTGGACTGGAATCGACGCTGCTGGTCGCGTCCAACGAGTACAAATACGCCGCCAAGGTCCACTGTGAATTCGGCGAGCTGCCCGAAGTCATTTGCAATGCCGGTGAACTCAATCAGGTGTTCCTGAACCTCATCGTGAACGCGGCGCATGCGATAAAGGACGCCGGAAAGGATGTCGAATCCGGCGAAATCAAGATCCGCCTGAGCGCGGAAGGCGGCGAAGCCGTGATTCGCATCAGCGACAACGGTTGCGGCGTGCCGGCGGAAAATCTGTCGAAGCTCTACGATCCTTTTTTTACCACCAAGGAGGTCGGGCGCGGTACGGGACAAGGTCTTGCGATCAGCCACTCCATCGTGGTGGACAAACACGGAGGTGAGATCAGCGTCGCCAGCGAGCTGGGGATCGGCACGGAATTTACGGTGCGGCTGCCGATCGCGGGCCGTAACGGGCGGCCGCTTTCATGAGGAACATTTTATTCGTCGACGATGAACAAGCTCTGCTTGATAGCCTCAAGGTGCGTCTCTACAAGCATCGGCACGACTGGAACATGAAATTCGTCGCGAGCGGCGCTGAGGCGATCGCCGCGCTCGAGCAAGAGCCTTTCGATCTGGTGGTCTCCGACGTGCGTATGCCGGGCATGGACGGCGGACAATTGCTGACCGTTGTGAAGCAGCGTTGGCCGACCGCCATGCGCATCATCGTGTCGGGTTATTCCGACCCGGTGCAGGCGCTCAGACTAACTTCGCTTGCCCATCAATTCGTCGCGAAACCCTGCGACGGAGGCGAATTGGAAAACATCATCGAACGCTGCTTCTGCCTCCAGGATTTGCTCAGTCAGGAGTCGTTGCGCAAGGTAGTTGGCCGTATCGGTACATTGCCCGCGATGCCGAAGACCTACGGGCGTCTGCAGGCCGCTCTCGCCCAGCCCAGCGTCACCGCAGGGGAAATCGGCGATATCGTGAATGCCGATGCCGCGATAGCCAGCAAAGTCCTGCAAATCACCAATTCTGCGTTCTTTCGACTGCGCAAGCCGATGGTGCGCATCAAGGATGCGGTGACGTACTTGGGCTTTGCGACGGTTCGTAATCTGGTCTTGTCAGCGGAAATCTTTTCGCAATGGCAAGCGCCTCAGGACCTGTCCGACGTTGACCCGGACCGGTTGCAGAATCATGCCCAATCCGCGGCGGCAGCCTGCAAGGCGCTTGCCGGAGGGCGCGCCTCGGCCGATGATGCGTGGCTCGCCGGTCTGCTTCACGACATTGGATACTGGATTCTGGTCCAGGAATGTCCAAAGAAACTCGGCAGCGCCATTGAGCTCGCGCGCGCCGAAGGCTTGCCGTTATTGGAATGCGAGCGGCGTATGACGGGTGCCACTCACGCAGAGATCGGCGCCTACCTGCTCGGCCTCTGGGGTTTGCCCTATTCGATTGTCGAGGCGGTTGCCTTGCATCACACGCCAAGGGCGGTCACGCCGCACGGCTACGATCTGGTGGGCGCGTTGGCGGTGTCGCATGCTCTGCTCGATCAGGCGAATGCCCACGCCATGGTGACCGCTCGGTCGGATCAGGATGTGAATGCGGATTATCTGGCGAGCCTGCAGGCGCCTTTCGATTGGCAGGAAGCCCAGAGCCGCGTGACCAAAGCATTGCGACCGGCAGAATCATGAACCGCGAAGAACTAGCCACCATTCTCTGTGTGGACGATGAGCCCCGAATCGTGGATGGCTTGGCAGTGCAATTGCGCCGCGAGTATCAGGTGCTCGCCGCGAATGGCGGAAATAGCGCGTTGCAAGTCCTCAAGGACAAGGGCGCACCCGCCGTCATCGTGTCGGACATGCGAATGCCGGGCATGGACGGCGCGACCCTGCTGAAGCACGTCAAACAGCTGTATCCGGAGACGACGCGCATTCTGCTCACGGGGGAGACGGGGCGCGATGCCGCGATTGCAGCGGTGAATGAAGGCCAGATATTTCGTTTCCTGACCAAGCCCTGCCCGCCGGATCAGTTGCGCGCCGCCATCGAAGCGGGTGTCGCGCATCATCGCCTCTTGGTTGCCGAGAAGGTGTTGCTCCAGGAAACCTTGATCGGCTGCATCAAGGCGCTCGTCGACATACTTGCCATCACCAATAGCGTTGCCTTTGGCCGGGCCACCCGGGTAAAGCGTCTGGCCACCGAAGTGGCTGCATTGCTCGGCGTACCCAACTTCTGGCAACTCGAGGCGGCTGCCATGCTCTCGCAGATCGGCTACATATCGTTGCCGGTCGAATTGGTGGAAAAACTGTATTACGGAAAGCGCCTGACGTCCGAGGAGCGAGCGCTCGCGGACGGCGCTCCTGCGGTTGCACAGAAGCTGCTCGGCCGCATTCCACGTCTCGAGCCGGTCATGGAAATACTGGCCGCATGCCTGCAAACGAATAACGACCTGCCGGATGGTTTGATCAAACTGGGCGCGCACATTTTAAGCCTGGTGCTCGATTATGACGCTCAGATCGCGCAGGGTCGCAGCGTTCAGGCCGCGATGTCGGCCCTGCGTGCCCAATCTGGGCGATTCGACCATAAACTACTCGAGAATCTCGAATCGCTCGTCAGCCTTGGCGCCGACACGCCGGAAGTCAAAGAAGTACTGGTGAGCCGCCTCACGCCGGGCATGGTGTTCATGCACGATCTATTTACGCAGGTGGGTACTCTGTTGGTGCCGAAAGGGTTCGAGGTCACCGAAACATTTTTGGAGCGCGCGCAAAACTTCGGCCCCGGCATCCTGCAGGAAAAAGTGCGCGTCATGGCCCCCGCTAAATCAAGCACCTGACATCGCGAAGGTCACGATGGCCTGCGCCAGCACGTCCAGCGAGTCGATGAAGGGTACGCTGATGCCCGCGGAGATCACCGATAATTCGCTGCACGCAATCAACAGTACATCGGCCTGATGCGTCATCTCGAGCGCAACCTTGCCGAGTGCTGCTTGGGTTTCTGTTCCGGTATCGCCGCGTTTCACGGCCTTGATGAGGGCCATAACCGCGTCCTGACGAGCCGGAAGGACGGTGTCCATGCCGTGCGCGGAGAATGCCCTCGCGTACAGCTCCGTGGAGTGCACCGCGGTGGATGCCAGCAAGCCGACGCGCGCGGCGCGCCGGGAGAGGGCGATCTGATCCACGGTCAGTGTCACCATATCGAGCAGCGGTATGCTGACCGCACGGCGGATTGAGTGTGCATAGGCATGCGCCGTGTTGCACGGAATCGCGAGCGCATCCGCGCCGGCGCGCTGCAGATTGCCGGCAATCCGGATCAGTTCCGGTGTGGGGTCGGCACCGGTTCCGTCAATGAGATGCGCAATGCGTGACGGGATCTTGGGATTGCTTTCGACAATCAAATGGATGTGGTCCTGATCGTCGCGCGCCGGCGTCTTCGCCACCACGCGCCTCATGAGATCCACGGTGGCCTCAGGACCCATCCCACCGATGATGCCGACGATGCGATGCATCGATTTGTAATCAGGCTGCGCGGGCATGCCGTTTGCGGTCAAATCCGAAGTCATCGACGTAGCCAAATAGGCCGACGCTGCCGCCGGTGTGGATGAACACGACGTTCTGTCCGTGCTTGAACATGCCTTTGCGGATCAAATCGATGAACCCCGCCATGCCTTTGCCGGTGTAAACAGGATCGAGCAGGATACCCTCGAGCCGGGCCAGTGTTTGTATGGCGTCGAGGGAACCGGGCGTCGAGAATCCATACCCCTTGCCGACGTAGTCGCAATTGGCGACCACATCTTCACGCCGCACCGCGCCGGGCGTGCCGCACAGGTCGGAGGTGGCGCAGGCCAGATTGAACACATTCTCCTCTTGGCGTTCGCGGGGTGCGCGCACCCCTATCCCCAACAGAGGGACCCCGGAGCGAATGCCGGCCAGGCCCGCGATCATTCCTGCCTGCGTCCCGGCGCTGCCGGTTGCGTGCACGACATGATCGATTCGCAGTCCCATGGCATTCGCTTGTGCGATGAGCTCTATCGCCGCATTGACATAGCCCAAGGCCCCGGTGGGATTCGATCCTCCGCCGGGTATCAAGTACGGCTTGCGGCCTTCGCTCTCGAGCCTGGCGGCAACTTTGGCCAGTTCGCCGTTCATATCCGGATTGGACGCGCAATGTTCGACGCTGGCACCATGCAAATGGTCCAAAAGGACATTGCCGCTTTGCGTGTAGTCATGGTCGGTCTTGCCGGTTCTATCCTCGAGCAGGATGTGGCAATCGATGCGCATTTTCGCCGCGCATGCAGCGGTCTGTCGCGCGTGATTGGATTGCGTCGCACCCTGAGTCAGGACAATGTCCGCGCCTTGCTGCCGCGCTTCGGCGAGCAGGTACTCGAGCTTCCGCGTCTTGTTGCCGCCGGTCGACATGCCGGTGCAATCGTCGCGTTTGATCCAGATCTCCGGCCCATTGAGCGCCCGGCTCAGATTCGGCAGGTGTTCCAGGGGTGTCGGCAGGTGGGCGAAACGAATTCGCGGGAAACGTGCAAGGTTCATTTATTGCTCACATTTAAAAACGGCATCGGTGCACCGGCATAGACATTCAAGGTTCGCATATGTTCTCACCAGATTGACGCGAAGGCTGGGGTTTTGTTTACATGGCATCCATGTTCAACGCGATCTTAGTCGAGCGCGACCCTGAGCCCTACCGCGCGAGCTTGAAATCCCTCGATGAGGTCCGGCTACCCCCGGGCGAGGTCACCGTTCGCGTTGAGTATTCGACCATCAATTACAAGGATGCACTCGCCATCACGGGCTCAGGTCCGGTGGTGCGCCAATTTCCGATGGTGCCCGGAATCGACTTCGCCGGCACGGTCGACAGCTCGAACAATTCCGCCTATCAGCGCGGCGACAAAGTTGTACTGAACGGCTGGGGAGTTGGCGAGACGCATTGGGGCGGACTGGCGCAGATGGCGCGCGTCAAAGCGGACTGGCTGATTCCTCTGCCGGCGGCATTTACAACCCGCCAGGCCATGGCCATCGGCACCGCCGGATATACGGCCATGCTTTGCGTCATGGCCTTGGAGCGGCATGGTGTCACACCCGACAGCGGCGCGATCCTGGTGACCGGCGCGGCCGGCGGCGTCGGCAGCGTCGCGGTCGCTATATTGTCGAAACTCGGCTTTCATGTTGCCGCCATGACGGGCCGGCCGGCCGAGTCGGACTTCTTGAAGCAACTGGGCGCCCTGGAAATCATTGAGCGAACGCAGTATGCCGGCGCCGGAAAGCCGCTGGCCAAGGAGCGATGGGCGGCTGCGATCGATGTGGCCGGCAGCCACACGCTGGCCAATGTCTGTGCCTCGCTTCGCTATGGGGGCATTGTCGCGGCCTGCGGTCTGGCGGCCGGCATGGACTTTCCGGCCACGGTGGCACCGTTCATCTTGCGCGGCATTACACTCGCGGGCATCGACAGCGTGATGCGTCCGCGCCCGGACAGGGTCGAGGCATGGCGGCGCTTGAGCCGCGATCTCGACATAAAGAAGCTCGATTTGCTCACCCAGGAAATCTCGCTGTCCGGCGTGATCGAGCGCGCGGCGCCGTTTCTTCAAGGAAAGATTCGCGGGCGCATCGTCGTCGACACCCACCGATAGGCGCGGGCCGGGGGCGGCTGCGTACTGTCCGGCGCCGTCCGCGGACACTGTCCGCGGACAGAGTACATGCTTGGGCGGAAAACAACACCTGTATAAACAATAGCTTGCACCTGCGATGAGAGCTGGCACGGCCCTTGCTTTGCCTTGAGCATGTCGCGATTTTCGCTAGCGCTCGTCGTCATGGTTGTATCGGCTCATCCAGCCGGGGCCAATGATTTGAAGGAGTTTTACGAACTCGCACTGACCCGCGATACGACGCTGCAAGTGGCTCACTTCCAGCGCGACGCGCTCATCGAGGCGCGACCTCAAGCGATTGCGCAATGGTTGCCGCAGATTTCGGCGAATGCCTCGGCGGTGCGCGAACGTGCCGGGTTCGACAGCGGTCCGGCATTGGGAAGCCAAGCGGCTGACTGCGCCATCAGTTCCACGGCCACCAGCCAACGTTGCTACGGCACGGCCCACTCGTTGGGGCTCAATATGTCGCAGACGCTGTGGAGCTTCCAATCCTTCAGCCAGCTCAAGGAGGCGAATTTCCAAGTGGCCGCCGCCGAAGCCAGCTATCAGGGCGCTCAACAGAGTCTATTGCTCCGCGTGGCCCAAGCCTACTTCGGCATCTTGTCGGCAGCCGATCAGCTCGCGACCAACACCGCCGAGCGCGAGGCATTCAGCACGCTTTTGAACCAGGCCAAATCGCGCCAGCAGACCGGGGTCGGCCCGCGCAGCGACGTCGATCAGGCGCAGGCTTTTTATGATGCGACGGAACAAAGCGTCATCGATGCTCGAAACGCGCTCGATGATGCAAATCTTGCGCTCACTGAAATCGTCGGCCAGCACGTCGAACGCGTTGCCCCGTTGCAGGACGACATTCCGCTGCTCTCTCCGGAGCCGGCATCCGCGGACGACTGGGTGACATCGGCGCGCCTGGACAATTTCGACGTGCGCACCGCGCAGCTCAACATGGAGGCGGCGTCGCGGGATATCTCGGTGCAGCGCGGGCGAGGATTGCCGACCATTTCCCTGACGGGTTCGGGTTCCAAAATCACGCAGGACGCCTTGCTCGGCGGCAATCAAACGCTCGACACCGTGGGCGTGTCGTTCAACTGGCCCTTGTTTCAGGGGGGCGCCATCGCCTCCGCGGTTCGTCAATCTCGAGCGCTGTTTCGCCAGTCGCAAGTCAACTATGAGGCGATTCAACGCGACACGGAACGGCAGACACGCGCGGCATTTCGCGGCATCGTCAGCGGTATTCAGCGCATCCGCGCGGCGCGGCGCGCGGTGGAATCCAGTCAGCGGGCGGTCGAGGCCATGCGGCGCAACGTGGAGTTTGGCACGGGCACGGAGTTCGAACTGCTCGATGCACAAAACAATTACTACACGGCACGGCGAACCTACAGCCAGACCCGATACGACTATTTGACCAATGTGCTGACCCTCAAACAGCAAGCCGGCCGCCTGACCGAGCAAGACCTCATCGCCATTGACAATCTACTCATCGAGAGCGCCGCATGAGCATGCGCCTCTTACCCAAGGAACCCATCATGCTTCGCGATACATCCGCTCAGGATCGCGTGATCGAGCCGAAGAATCCCCTCAAGCGTCATCGCAAGCTCATTCTGGTTGCACTGGCCGGCATCGCGGCGCTCGGGACGCTGATCTTTGTCTTGGCGCGATATTCCGGCGCGGGCGCCTCGGTTGATCGCGCGCGCGTGTCGATTGCCACCGTCGAGCGCGGCAATTTCGTACGCGATATCGCCGCAGACGGCCAAGTCGTGGCCGCCGTCAGTCCGACCCTCTACGCCAACGCTTTGGGAACCGTCACGCTCAAAGTTCACGCGGGCGATACGGTGGCGAAGGGCCAGGTGTTGGCGGTCGTCGAAAGCCCTGATCTGACGGCGAAAATGTCGCAGGAGGACGCCACGCTGGTGGGCCAGCACCTGGACTGGGAGCGGGCAACACTCGACGCCGAGCACAAGCTTTCGCAGCTGCGCGACGCTTATAACCAGGCGGAGGTCGATCAGAAGACGGCGCAGCGTGAGCGCGATCGCAGCCGCAAGGCCTACGAACTCGGCTCCTATTCGGAATTGCAGGCGCTCCGGGCCGAGGACGCGCTCGAGAAAGCGCAATTTGCCTTTCAACAAGCAAAAAGCACCTACGAGTCGCAGCCCAAGCAAAATCGCTTTGATATCGACAGCAAGAAGGCGTTGCTCGATCGCCAACAATTCCTGGTGGACGACCTCAAGCGCCAAGTTGCGGGCCTGAACGTCAAGTCGCCCGTCGACGGTCAGGTGGGCCAGGTACAGGTGGCGGATCGCGCCAGCGTCGCCAAGGACGCGCCGCTGCTGACCGTGGTGGACCTGTCGGCGCTGGAGGTCGAAATCAAGGTCACGGAAAGTCTGGCGCGCGATCTGCGCACCGGCATGACCGCCGATTTGGAAGGCGGCGGACATCATTGGCAAGGCGTGGTGAGCGGCGTATCGCCCGAGGTCGTGGCCGGCCAGGTCACGGCGCGTTTGCGCTTCGGCGCGGAAAAGCCTGCGGGTTTGCGGCAGAGCCAGCGTCTATCGGTCCGCATTTTCATCGACCGGCGCGACAACGTATTGATGGTCGACCGCGGCTCATTCGTGGACCAAGAGGGCGGCGGCTTTGCCTATATCGTTCACGGCAACATTGCCGAGCGCCATCCGGTACAGCTCGGCGCCGCCAGCATCGCCAAAGTCGAGATCCTCGAAGGATTGTCGGCGGGCGATCAAATCGTCATCTCCGGCACCGATGCGTTCAACGGCGCGCAGCGCGTCATCCTAAGTCACTGATCGAATCAACCAGCCCTGTGAGGCCACACCATGCTTAAAATGACTCACCTTTCCAAAGCGTATCGCACCGAGGTCGTCGAAACCTACGCGCTGCGCGACTTTTCGATACACGTGCGCGAAGGCGAGTTCGTAGCGGTAACGGGGCCTTCCGGCTCGGGCAAAACCACTTTCTTGACGATCGCGGGGCTTCTCGAAGAGTTCAGCGGCGGCGAGTATCAGTTGGACGGCGCCAATGTGCGCGGCCTGAATGACAACCAGCGCTCGAAGCTGCGAAATGAAAAAATCGGCTTCATCTTTCAGGCCTTCAATCTCATCGCTGACCTCAACGTGCAGGACAACATCGATGTGCCGCTGCGTTATCGCGGCTTCAACAGCGCCGAAAGACGCCGCCGCATCCAGGAAGCACTGGGCCGGGTAGGGCTGTCGGCGCGCTCGCGCCACTATCCCGCCGAATTGTCGGGCGGCCAGCAGCAGCGCGTGGCCATCGCCCGCGCTCTCGCCGGATCTCCGCGGCTTCTGCTGGCCGATGAACCGACGGGTAATCTCGACACGCAAATGGCCCGCGGCGTTTTGGATCTGCTCGAGGAGCTGCATCGCGACGGCGCCACCATCGTCATGGTGACGCACGATCCTGAACTGGCGGTTCGCGCGCAGCGTGAAGTGCACATCGTAGACGGTCAGGTCGTGGACTTGGCGGCGCAGCCGCGCCTCGTGGCCACGGCGCATGCCGGTACCTAGGAGACGGTCGTGTTCAACTACTACTTCGGCCTCGCCGTTCGCAGCCTCAAGCGCAACATTGTGCTCACGGTACTGATGATCGCGGCGGTGGGCGTCGGCATCGGTGCGTCGATGACGACCTTGACGGTATTTCGCGCCATGGACAACGATCCCATCCCGCAGAAATCGCGCCAGTTATTCGCCGTGCAGATCGATAATTGGGGCCCCGATAACAAGAGCATCGCCGGCGGCGATAAGGAACGCTTTCAGGAGCAACTCAGCTACATCGACGCGGTCGGGCTGATGAATGCCGGGGCCGCGCATCGACAGACGGCGATGTACAAGACGGGCGCCGCGCTGACGCCGGCGAATGCCCAATTGCTGCCCTTTCAAGTTCAGATCCGCGCTACCTATTCGGATTTCTTTCCCATGTTCCAGACGCCTTTTTGGGTGGGCGGACCCTGGAGCGCTGATGACGACAAGAATCACGCTGACGTCGCCGTGATCACACAAAAGCTCAACGACAAGGTATTCGGCGGCGGCAACTCCGTCGGCAAAACCATCAATCTCGACAACCATGAATTCCGTATCGTCGGTGTCTTGGGGCGATGGGAGCCAACGCCGCAATTCTATGATCTCAACAACAACGCTTATGGCGAGGGTGCCGAGGTCTATATGCCGTTTACCCGCGCCATCGACGGGCAAATGCCGAGTTGGGGCAACAATAACTGCAATGGCGACATTGGTCAGCCCGGTTGGGAAGGACGTCTACGCTCCGAGTGCGTTTGGATGCAGTTCTGGGCCGAATTACCGACTTCCACCGATGTTGAGAGCTACCGCACATACCTCAACAACTACGCGACGGAGCAGCAGCGTTTGGGACGCTTTCACTGGCCGGCGCACACGAAGATTCGCGATGTGCGCGAATGGCTGGTGTATCAGCACGCGGTATCGGACGAAGTCCGGATTCTCGTGTTGGTGAGCTTCAGCTTTCTTTTGGTCTGTTTGCTCAATGCCATGGGCCTGATGCTGGCCAAGATCATGGGACGCGCCGGTGATATCGGGGTGCGCCGCGCGCTGGGCGCAAGCCGTAGAGCCATCTTCGGCCAGTGTCTGATCGAGGCCGGCGTCGTCGGTCTGGCCGGCGGGTTGCTCGGACTGGGTCTGACCGCGCTGGGTCTGATGGGTTTACGCTCTCTGCTGTCGGAGGAAGTGAGCCGTCTTACACACTTCAGCGCCTTGGATATTTCCATTGCAGTGATCCTGGCCGTGCTTGCAACCACGCTTGCCGGTTTGTATCCCACCTGGCGCGCCGCGCAAGTTCAACCGGCCTGGCAGCTCAAGGCGCAGTAGGAGGCACTATGCAATTTCGTCCCATTATTTCAGCCATGCGCCGCAACAAGGTCGGCGCCATCCTGATTGCCGTGCAAATGGCGATCACGCTGGCCATCCTTTGCAATGCTCTGTTCATCATCCAACAGCGAATTGCCCTGAGTAAACGGCCGAGTGGCGCCGACGAAGCCAATGTCGTGGTGCTCGACAATCAATGGGTGGGCAATCCGCCGGATCAGCAGGCGCGTCAGCAGGGGGACCTGGCGGCGCTGCGATCCTTGCCGGGCGTTCAAGATGCATTTGCCACGAATAGCGTTCCTTTGACCAACAGCGGCTCGACCACCGGCATCAGCTTGCACCCGGATCAGAAGAACGCCACCGCACTCGCCGCCATCTACCTCGCCGACGAACATGCCGTACCGGGCTGGGGGCTGAAATTGATCGCCGGACGCAACTTCAATTCGGATGAGGTGTCAGACAAAATCGGCTACACCGACATCAAGCCGCCCGCCGCGGTGATCATCACCAAGGGCCTTGCCGACAAGTTGTTTCCGGATGGCAACGCAGTCGGCCAATCCGTCTATGAGGAGTCTCTGAAGGGCCAGATACCCATCGTCGGCGTGGTCGAGCGATTGCAAGTGCCATGGGTGTCGGCGGGCGGTTGGGGCAGCAAATTCAACGACAACTCCATCATTTCGCCGTTTCGCTTCGTCAGTCCGTATCCGACGTTCTACGTCATGCACGTGCAGCCGGGCCAGGCTGCGGCGGTGATTCAGACGGCGCCGAAGAAGCTCTTTGACATCAGCCGTGCACGGATCATTGGCAAGACCCGAGCGATGACGGCGTTGCGCACGGAGATTTATAAGGACGACAAAGGTTTGGTGGTCGTTCTCAGCGTGGTTTGCGCCGCGCTGCTGGCGGTCACCGCGTTCGGGATCGTGGGTCTGACGAGTTATTGGGTCGCGCAGCGGCGGCGTCAGATCGGCATCCGCCGGGCCTTGGGCGCCACGCGCAATGCCATCATTCAATACTTCCAGACCGAGAATCTTTTGATCGCGGGCGCCGGCGCCGCGTTCGGCGTCGCTTTGGCCGTGTCGCTGAATCTTTGGATGGTCAATGCCTTTGCGATGCAGCGCTTGAACACGGGCTATGCCCTCATTGGCGCGATCGTCGTACTGGTGCTGGGACAGGCGGCAGTGCTTTGGCCGGCGCTCAAAGCGGCATCGATTCCGCCGGCGTTGGCAACGCGGGCCGCGTAAGCGGCGCGGTACCAGACAGCATGTTCACGTATTATTTTCGTCTCGGCCTGCGCAGCCTGCAGCGCAACGTGATTTTAACGGCATTGATGATTGCGGCCATCGGAGTTGGGATTGGCGCGTGCACGACGGCGCTGACGGTCTTTCGCGCCATGTCGGGCGATCCCATTCCGCAGAAATCCAGCCAGCTGTATGTTCCGCAAATCGACAATTGGGGACCCGATAAGCATTCGGGTGGATCTCCAGACCACTTGGAGCCGCAGCTCAGCTATATCGATGTCGTAGGATTCATGAAGGCCCACGCTGCCAAGCGCCAGACGGGCATGTACGCAACGCTGCAAACTTTGCGGCCCGCGGACCCGAAGCAAAAGCCGACCAAAGTATTCGTACGCGCGGCCTATACGGATTTTTTTCCGATGTTCGATGTGCCTTTCAAATATGGCCGAGCCTGGTCCACCGCGGACGATGACAATCGAGCCCCTGTCGTCGTTCTATCGCATGAAATGAACGAGAAGCTCTTCGGGGGCGCCGATAGCGTGGGCAAAACCATTCGCCTCGACAACCAGCCCTACACGGTGAACGGCGTGCTCGAAGAATGGAAACTCCTGCCGCGGTTCTACGATCTGAACATTCGGCCGTTCGGAGACGGCGACTCGATATTCATGCCCTTTACCCGCGCCATCGAAAAGCAAATGGGCAATGTCGGCAGCACTCAATGCAACGGCGATGTCGATCCGGGCTGGGAGGGACGCTTGCGCTCGGACTGCATCTGGCTGCAATTCTGGGTCGAGCTTCCCACCGAAGCGGAGGCTCAGCAGTACCGCGCGTTTCTCAACAATTACGCGGCCGAGCAGCAAAGATTGGGCCGATTTCATTGGCCGCCGCACACGCAGCTGCGCGACGTGAAGGAATGGCTGAGGTACCGGCATATCGTACCCAGCGAAGTGCGCATTCTAATTTTGGTGTCTTTCGGATTTCTGCTGGTCTGCCTGATGAACGCGATGGGCCTGATGCTGGCGAAAATCATGGGCCGCGCCAGCGATATCGGCGTGCGTCGAGCGCTGGGTGCCAGTCGCAGGGCGATATTCGCGCAGTGCCTGGTGGAAACCGGCGTGGTCGGACTCGCGGGCGGAATCCTGGGCCTCGGGTTGACCGCGGCGGGTCTCCTGGCAGCGCGCACGCTGTTGACGAAGGAATTCGTTTCTCTGGCACACCTTGACATGACGGATACCGTGATCGCAGTACTCTTGGCGGTCGGCGCCACCGTGCTCGCGGGCCTGTATCCGACCTGGCGGGCGGCCCATGTGCAGCCGGCCTGGCAGCTCAAGGCTCAATAAGGGGATTCAATGGAACTGCGTCCGATACTCTCCGCCATGCGCCGCAATAAGTTCGGCGCCGTCCTGATTGCCACGCAAATGGCGGTCACACTCGCCTTTCTCGCCAATGCCTTGACCCTGGTGGAGCAGCGCGAGGCCTGGAGCGCGAGGCCATCCGGTATCGACGAGGCCGACATCTTCGTGATGCACAGCGAAAACGTCGATCACCCCGACGACGTTGCCGCGCGCCAGACCCGAGATGTCGCGGCGCTGCGCGCGCTCCCCGGCGTGGTGGATGCCTTTGCAACCAATATGTATCCGCTCGAAGGCGGCGGCTGGATCGAGACGGTCAACCTGACCCCCGATCAAAAGACGCCCACGGCGTTTGCGGCCCACTACATGGGGGACGAACACGCTTTGAATACGATGGGACTAAAGCTTATCGCGGGCAGAAATTTTACCGCCCAGGAAATCGCGAATCGTTCGGACAACGACATACCGCCGCTGGCCGGCTTCATCGTTACGAAGACCTTGGCTGCCAAGCTTTTTCCCCAAGGAAACGCGCTCGGACAACCTATTTTTGTCGAGAATGAAAAGCCGGTGGCCATCATCGGCATTGTCGATCGACTGCAAGGCCCGATGACGGTCGCCACCGGTTTTAACAGCACCTTTGCCGAAAACTCGGTTTTAAGTCCCTATCGTCTGATCGGCGAACGGAACGTTTACATGGTGCGTACGCGGCCGGGGCAGCGCGATGCCGTCACGCGGGCAGCGGAAGGCGCACTCTCCCAGCTGGATGAAAATCGCATTTTGCAGACCCGGGCCATGCAGCAAGTGCGTGTCGATGCCTATCGCGGCGATCACGGCCTCATCGTGCTGTTGAGTGCGATTTGCACCGCCTTGCTCGTGGTGACGGCATTTGGAATCATCGGCTTGACCAGCTACTGGGTTGCCCAGCGCCGGCAGCAGATCGGCATTCGCCGGGCGCTGGGCGCGACGCGGCAGGCCATCGTACGTTATTTTCAAACCGAGAATTTCATGATTGCCGCCGCCGGCGCTGCGATCGGTATTGTCTTCGCCATCGCATTGAATCTGTGGATGGTACGCAGCTTCGAAATGGTGCGCATGGACAACAGCCGCGCCATTGGCGGGGCCATCGTCATTCTGCTGCTCGGTCAGTTCGCGGTGCTATGGCCGGCGCTGCGGGCTGCATCCATTCCTCCCGCGCTGGCGACGCGCGGCGGCTGAACTTCAAGCGCCTGGTGTGATTCCGCGCCGCACCCGCTAACATGCCCGCATGCGCACCGTGCTCGTCATCGATGATAACCCGGCAGTGGCCCAGGCGCTGTCGCTGCTATTTGGCTTGCATGACATTCGAACGCTGACAGCCTTCACGCCGCAGAAGGGTCTGGCGGCCCTGGCGCACGAACGCGTCGATCTCGTCATTGCCGACATGAATTTCAGTGCCGATACCACCTCCGGAGAAGAAGGTGCGGTCCTGTTCCGCGCGCTGCGGACTCAGCAGCCCGATTTGCCCGTGGTCTTGCTGACCGCGTGGACTCACTTGGAATCCGCGGTGCAGCTGGTGAAAGCCGGGGCGGCGGACTACATCGGCAAGCCTTGGGACAATGACAAGCTGCTGGCGACCGTTGAGAATTTGCTGGAGTTGGCGGAAACGACCCGCGAGCATCAACGGCTGCAGGACGAGCAGCGCCGTCGACGTGAGCGCCTGGCCGAACAGTACGATCTGTGCGACATCGTTTTCGCCTCGGATGCGATGGAGCGGGTCGTCGAGCTTGCCTGCCGCGTGGCGCGGGCGGATGTTCGCGTATTGATCACCGGACCCAATGGCGCCGGCAAGGAGCGCATCGCGCAGATCGTGCACGCGAATTCCGCGCTTCGCGCCGGTCCTTTCGTCGCCGTGAACTGCGGAGCGATTCCTTCCGAACTGATCGAGGCGGAATTGTTCGGCGCCGAGGCGGGAGCCTATACCGGCGCCAACCGCGCGCGCACGGGCCGCTTCGAGGCGGCGAACGGCGGGACTTTGTTTCTGGACGAGATCGGCGATTTACCGCTGGCGGGCCAGGTAAAATTGTTGCGGGTGCTGGAGACTGGTCAGTTTGAAATGTTGGGCTCGAGCAAGACGCGCACCGCCCAAGTGCGGATTTTGAGCGCCACCAATGCGGATCTGCCGGCCCTGATCCGTGAAGGGCGTTTTCGCGAAGATTTATTTTACCGGCTCAATGTCATCGACATTGCGGTGCCCCCGCTGGCGGAGCGTCCGGCGGATATTTTGCCGCTCGCGCGCCATTTTCTCGGCGAGAGTTTGCAGTTGAGCGAGGATGCAGCGACGGCTCTGCTGGGGCATGACTGGCCGGGCAACGTGCGCGAGCTGCGCAATTCGATCGAGCGCGCCAGGCTCTTGGCGCGCGACAGCATCGTGGCCGCAGCGGATCTGAATCTGCCGGCCGCATCGCGCGTCGCGCCGCGCGAAACGGAACATTTCAGCAAAGAAGTGCTGGAAGCCAGTTTACGCGAGGCCGGCGGCAACATCAGCCGCGCGGCGCAGAGTCTCGGACTGTCGCGCCAGGCTCTGTACCGCCGCTTGGAGCGGTTCAACCTGCGACCCGCCAGCGGCACTTGAGCGGACTCGCCGTGAGCATGAAAGCCAAGCTCGCGCTTCTGCTGATGTTCATCGTAGGCGCGACCGCCGCGGCCAGCGCTTTGACTGTGCACTGGTTCAGCAGCGCGCTCCTCGCCTGGCTGCTCATTGTCGGTGCCGCGCTGTTGCCCGTGCTATGGCTGGCCGCGCGTGTTTTGCGGCCGATCCAGCAAATGCTGCGAGCTCTCTCGGGCACCGTGGCCAGCTACCGGGAGGGCGACTTCAGCTTGTCGCTGGTCGCCGATCGCGATGATGAGCTGGGTGAGCTGATGACGGCGCATAACGAACTGGCGGCGGCACTGCGCGAGCAGCGCGCGCATCTGGTGCAGCGAGAGCTGTTGCTGGACACGGTGATGCAGAATTCGCCGGTGGCGCTGGTGCTGGTGGATGCCAACGATCGCATCGCCTATGCCAACATCGCGGCGCGGCATTTGTTGAGCGAGGGGCGCAGTCTTCAAGGCTCGAGATTCAAGGATGCATTGACCCGCGCCCCGGTAGCCTTGCGCGGCGCAGCCGCGAATTTGAGCGACAGCTTGTTTTCCACGGAGATCGACGGAGTCGAAGAGACTTTTCACCTGTCGCAGCGCTCGTTTATCTTGCAGGGGCGCACGTTCCGGCTGTATCTGCTGAAACTGCTGACGCGCGAGCTGTCCCGCCAGGAAGTATCCACCTGGAAAAAGCTCATTCGCGTATTGAGTCATGAGTTGAATAATTCATTGGGGCCGCTGTCCTCTCTCGCGCACTCCGGCGCCGAAATTGCGCGGCGCGGCGATCATGCGTCATTGCCGGCGGTTTTTTCCGCCATCGCGGAACGCGCCGCGCACTTGCATCAATTCGTGAGCAGCTACGCGACCTTTGCCAAGCTGCCGGCCCCGCGGCCGGAAAGCGTGCGTTGGGAGCAGTTTGCCGCCGACCTCAAGGGGCAGCAGTCATTTACGCTCGCCTCGCCGTTGCCCGAATTGCCGGGCTGGTTTGACCGCGTGCAAGTCGAGCAGGCGCTCATCAATCTGCTCAAGAACGCGCACGAGGCAGGCGGCGCGTCGGGCGAGGTGGAGCTGTCGATCGTCTGCGACGGCGGCGCGCAACGCATCGAAGTGCGCGATCGCGGATCGGGCATGAGTCAGACCGTGCTGGCGCAGGCGCTGCTGCCTTTTTATTCAACCAAGCGCAGCGGCACGGGCCTGGGGCTGGCGCTCGCCCGCGAGATTGCCGAAGCGCACGGCGGCCGGATCCAATTGGCCAACCGCGAAGGCGGAGGGTTGACCGTCGCACTGGACTTTCCGTGGAGCTCTCAATAGCGTGGGTGTCATCCATGTCGTGCGCCACGGTCAGGCGGCCTTCGGTACCGAGCACTATGATCGTCTGACGGAAATCGGTTTTACGCAGGCTCGGCTTCTCGGCGGCTACTTTGCCCGGCGCAATATTCGTTTTGATGCCGTCTTCACCGGCACGCTGCGGCGCCAGACCGAAACCGCGCAAGGTATTTTCGAGGGCCACCCCGAACTCGGCTCGCGGCCTCTCCAAGAAACTTTCCCGGCTTTGGACGAATACAAACCCGAAGCGGTCATGATGGCCTTCACCGGCAATTTTCCGGCGCCGGCGCCGGCCGCGGCGAGGCGCGATCCGGTGGTCGTGCGCGATCATTTTCGAATACTGCGGGAAGCGCTGCTGGCGTGGGCCGAGGACCGCACCCAGCCGGAAGGCATGCCGGTTTGGCAAGCCTTTCGGGATGGCGCCGTGGCGGCGCTCGTTGAGGCTCGCCGGCGCTTTCCCGACGGCAACGTGCTCATCGTCAGCTCGGGCGGTCCCATTGCCGCCATCGTGGCCGCCGCACTCAACGCGCCCCCCGCGACCGCCGTCGAATTGAACCTGCGCATTCGCAACAGCTCACTCACCGAATTCGCTTCGACACCGCGGCGCCACCACCTGGTCAGTTTCAATGGATTGCCGCATCTGGATACGAACCCGGATCCAACGCTGATCACCTACGCATAGGCTTAGGTTCGACGCAGCGGCGCACTAGTACGCTTACTTGTGGTATAGAGAAACGACGGCTGTCTATGAGGAGGCATATGAAAAAAATAAACATGGTGCTCTGCGTCTGCACCATGGCATGCGCCTTTAGAGCGACCTCGCAGGAAATCCATTCGCATCCGCCGCCCGAGAAGTTGGGTACGGTCTCGTTCCCCACCACGTGCGCGCCGCGCGTGGCGCATGATTTCGAGAGGTCCGTTGCGCTGCTGCATTCATTTGCCTATGAGGCCGCGGAACAATCATTCCGAAAAGTTGCCGTTGCGGATCCTAATTGTGCAATGGCCCGCTGGGGCGTTGCCATGTCCCACTATCACCAGCTGTGGAGTCCGCCGGGCCCAAAAGATCTGCATGACGGGCAAACGGCAATTGATGAGGCGATTCATTTCAAAGTCCGCTCGCAGCGAGAACAGCAATTCATCGCAGCGGTCGCTGTTTACTATAAAGATTCGGACAAACTATCGCCGCAGACCCGGGCCAACGCCTACTCAGAGGCCATGAGCGAACTCGCGCGCGGCAACCCGAAGGACACGGAAGCGCAGGTGTTCTACGCTCTATCGCTGATCGCCATCGCGCCTCCGGAGGATGGCACGCATGCCAATCAAAAGCGTGCCGCCGCGATCCTCGAGCCGATTTACCGGCGTCAACCTGATCATCCGGGGGCCGTCCACTACTTGATTCACGCCTACGACAGCACCGAGCTGGCGCGGCAGGGTTTGGCCGCAGCGCGAGCCTATTCGAAGATCGCGCCTTCCGCGCCTCACGCGCTGCACATGCCTTCGCACATCTTTACGCGTCTAGGATTATGGGACGATTCCATCGCATCAAATCTGGCTGCGCGCGCGGCGGCGCATGATCAAGGCGATCAGGGCGAAGAGCTGCATGCGATGGATTATCTGACCTACGCGTACTTGCAGCGAGGCAGGATGTCCGACGCGGCGCGGGTTGTCGGAGAGCTGCATGGAATGGGCGCGCTGGCGGCGCCCGAGAGCGATTTCAAAGTCGGCTACGCCGCAACGGCCATGCCCGTTCGGCTCGCCATGGAGCGCCACGCATGGAGCGACGCGGTGGAATTGCAGCCAATTCCAGGATCGGCACCGCACGTGGCCGCCATCGTATTCTGGGCTCACGCCGTAGCCCAGGCACGCGCCGGACATCCGCAGTCCGCGGACAGCGATATTGCAAAAATTGAAGCTTGCCGGGAGCAGCTCAAGGCAGCGGGAAACGTCTACTGGGCAGGGCAGGTCGAGCTGCTGCACAAGGAGGCCAAAGCGTGGCAGTTGGCGGCAACCAGAAATGCCGCGGCATCCGCTGAACTGCTTCGAGCGGCGGCGGATGATGAAGACGCGGTCGAGAAACTGCCGGTGACGCCCGGCCCTGTGGTGCCGGCGCGAGAGCAGCTGGCAGAGCTGCTGCTGGAACAGGGTCACGCAACGGAGGCATTGCGGGAATTTCAGACGGCGTTGGTGGTCGCGCCCGGCAGGCGCGGGGCGCTGAGCGGCGGCGCCAAAGCCGCTGATCTGGTCGGCGACACCGGCACGGCAACCCGATTGCGATCCAAGCTGTAGGGATCGCGCGGCCGCGCTGCCGGCTCAGTCGAAATCCGTCGCGAGTTCCGGGTGCTCGCGATGATGAAACATCCTGTCGATCTGCGCGGCGGTGGTCCTGCCCAAGGACAAGGGCGGCAATTCGTTGCGGGCAAAGAAAGCCACTTCGCTGGTTTCATCGCTGGCGCGAGCCTCGCCCCCGATGATTTCGCAGATGAAGAACATCTTGTAGATGGAATCGATATGGTGCGGCGGATGCCCGCTGCGTTGGTAATCGTAAACCGCCGCAATCTTCGACGCCCGGGCTTTGAATCCGGACTCCTCGGCAATCTCGCGCACGACGCATTCGCCGGCCGATTGATTGACGTCGGCCCAACCGCCGGGCAGCGTCCACTTTCCATCGCTGATTTCGCGCACCATGAGCACGCGGCCGTCGACGAAGGCGGCACCGCGAACATCCACTTTCGGTGTCGCGTAGCCCTTTTCCTGGCGCAGCAGTTGGAGAATCGATTCATGCTCACTTGCCGAACCCTGGGCCATCATCAGCGCGGCCAGCTCGCGCAATCTTTGGTAGCGCTGCTGGTCAAAGCCATCCGCGGTAAATGCCAATCCCGTTTGGGCGATGGCCCGCACCTCGCGGGCGATGGTCAACCACTGCGGCTCCTGCGACACTCTAAATCGCCGGAATTTTCAGCGCGGCGCGAAGAATTCGGTGTAGGTCAGGATGCTGTCCTCAGTGAGCTGCACGATATCGGCGAGTTCGGTCGGTACCGTAACCCCCGTGACCTTGGAGTAGATGTCCGCGCGCCAATGAGCGACCGCCCGCGGCCACTCAACCGTCAGGCTCAGCAGCTGATAGTTGCTGATTCGAAAGACCTTCACCATCATCGACAGCCAGGGCCGAAATTCGGCGAGGTCGTTCGCCCGAATGGCGATCGACTTATCGGCGCTTGCTCCGAGGATCTCGAACCGGCCATCATCGGCGAAAACGCGGCACATGCCGGTAAGATCGGCGGCGACGCGTGCCGCGTGCAGTTGCTGAATCAATCGCTCCGCCACGATGCGCTCGGACACGTTCGTTTCTCCCTAAAGGTTAGCCCAGCGCTGCGCGAATTTCCCCGCCGATCTGCTCGAATGCCGTGTGCGCATAGGGAATCACGGCCCCCAATCCATAGAAAAGATGAATCATACCTGGATGGCAAGTGTAGGACACTTCATTGCGCGCTTGGGTCAGGCGCTCGAAATAATTCCGCCCCTCGTCGCGCAAAGGATCGAATTCCGCCGTATGAATCAGGGTTGGCGGCATACCCGTCAGGTCCTCGGCGAGTAGCGGGGATATCAGCGGATTCACAGGGTCCGTGCCTTTGGGCAGGTAGTGCATCAGATCATGATCCAGGGTGGCCTGGTCGACCAGATAACCGCTCGACAATTCGAGCTTCGACGGCGTCGAACGGCTGTAATCGAGAATCGGGCAAAGGAGCAGCTGCAGCGCGAGTGGTGGGCGGCCGGCTCGAGCCGCTGCCTGACAGGTCGCCGTTGCCAACGTGGCGCCGGCGGAGTCGCCGCAAATCCCCAAGCGCGCGGCGTCGATTCCGAAATCCGCAGCATGCCGGCTGATGTATCGAACCGCAGCCATGGCATCTTCTATTGCGGCGGGAAAGGGGTGCTCGGGAGCGAGCCTGTAGTCCACCGATAGCACCCGGACTGCGCCGGCATGTGCTAGGGCGCGCGCAATCGAGTCATGGGTGTCCAGGGTGCCGGCGACCAGACCGCCGCCGTGAAAATAGATGAGCCCGGGCAGCATCTCGGCGTGAAACGGTGAATAGAGCCGTATGCGCACGGCGCCGCCCGGCCCCGGCAGGGCTCGTTCTTCCACGCGCTCGACAGCGATTTCGGGCCCGGCAAATTTCATGAGAGCCGCAAGCCCCGTGCGCCGCTCCTCAACCGTTGCGCTGCGCGCATCAGGCGGATTGCCCGTTGCAAGGAGGTTCAAGAAGCGCTTGACGCGTGGGTCGAGAGGCATCAGCGACCGAATAATTTTACAGAGCCAAGGCTCGTCGTGTTGCCGCCGGCCACTTCTTCAGGTCCAGGCCGTGATTGGCGAACAATGCCACCGCCAGGCGATCGATTCCAAAAGCGACGCAGCTGGTATGCGCCAGCTCGCCCTTCTCGCCATGGATGCCCCACACCTGTCCGAAATGCTCGCGGTGATAGTTGAAGCTCATGCACGCCGTGGGCGAAGCGCCGGGATAGTAAGGAATCAAGAGCTCGAATTTCAAAGCCTGCTGGCGCTGGCTCACCGCCATCACCTGGCCCACCCTGCCAAAGAACGGATCGTTGGCGACGTCCATGGTATGCGGCAGCCCGAGCTCGGCGGCCAACACCGGCGCCTTCGCCATCCATTTCTCGCGGAACTCGACGATCTCGTCCGGCGCGCCGATGCGCACGAATTCGCGCATGCGGAAGGATTGCAGCCGATCGAGGCTCGAGGACGGCTCATGCCGGAAGACGTCGGCTTCGATATCGAACAACAGTCCACCGGCCGGCAATTTGCCGCGCGCCGCCGCGATTGGATACACCGGATAACAAGCAGCGGGCGAGAGCACCAGATCCGAGGAAGTCAGCGAGGTGGTCCAGTCGCCGCCATTGTCATGGCGCTCGACGGCCGCGCGGATGGAGGCCTCGGAGCCGTGCAATGCGCAGACGCAACCGAGCAAATTGGGGAAACTCTTCAAGTAACCGGATTTTTCGAGCTGCGTCCGGCTCATCACCGGCGGAAATCGCATGATTTCCGCCTGCGGATCGCGCTGCCGGGTGATGTACTGTTCGAGGCGTTCGACCAGATCGACATACAGTGCCGTGCGTGCGTAAACCCCGTCCACGCCCATCGGCCTGAACAGCTGATCGGCAAGATGCGCGAGCGGATAGGTCGAGTTGCCGTCGGGCGACACGGTGGGATCAACCACTGATCGACGTCGGCAGCGGCGTCATCAACGACGTCGTGGCGAGATTCGTCAATATGCGATCGTTGCTGATCATGATCGGTGCAGAGAGCACATCGCGCAGCAGCCGGCCGATGGTGAATTCCGTGTCGTTGCGATAACCCGATAGTCCGCAGGCGCGCAGCGAAGTCAGCACGGTAGTCACGGCAAGCTCGGACACCTGCACCTTGGTCAAGGTGATCATCGCCTGAAATTCCAGGGAAGAAATCGCCTTCTCGTCCGACATGATCGCTTCGTAGCTGCGCAGGCTGGCCGACAGCACACCGCGAAGCGTACGCAAGGTCGATACGGCCTGGGTGAAATGAGCGGCGCCGGGCGGCATCTGACCGTTCGATTGGCGTACCACGTGACGCACGAAGGCCTGCGCCTTGGCGGCGGCGGCGGCGGCAATTCCCGCCCAAACGGAACCCCACAGCAAGTGCGCAAACGGCACCATGGTTTGCGCATGAATTCTTTCGTATGGCTCCGGCATGATCTGTCCGGCCGCGGCCCGTGCGCGCAGCGTGAATCCTTCGCTGTGCGTGCCGCGCATGCCCAAGGTATCCCACACCTGCAATCGCTCGAGGGTGTAGTCCGACTTCAACAGTACCAATAGAACCTGATCATTGCCCGCCGCGTCGGGGGCGCGCCGAGCGGTCGTCACGATGCCGTCCGCCTCCACGGCGTAAGAGATGACGGTGGCCTTGCGTTCGAGCGTGATCTGAGCGCCGTCGGGCTCGACGGCGGCCTCGCTGGATCGGACATTGCCGCCGGCCTGGCCCTCCGTGGTCGACGACGCCATGAGCAATTGCTCGCCGGCGATGCGGCGTAAAATGCGCTCATGGGGGGGGTTGTTCTTGAAGTGACGCACGATGCACGCCATCTTGATTTGGTGCATGGCGTAAATCAGGCCCGTCGAAGAGCAGGACTGGCCCAGGATGTAGCAAACATCGGCGATTTCCGCGATGGTGGCGCCTTCGCCCTCCAGGGACTGCGGAACCTGGATGCCGAGCAGGCGCTGCTTGCGAAGCTCCGCGAAGGCTTCGCCGGGGAACCGGGCTTCGGCGTCGACCGCCGGTGCATTGGCCTTGGCCACCTCGGCAGCGGCGCGCGCGCGCGCCGTCAGGTCGTTTTGCCGGGCATTGGGAATGCGGGTACCGGGGAGCCGGTGAGTCTCTATTGCCATTTCAAACGCCTCAAGGGCCAATTAACCGGGCGATTATGCGGGCCCGTACTCAGAGGGACAATAACTTGGGGGGTAAATATATCGTTACCTAGAGACGCTACACTCTTTTACAGACATATGTAAAACCTGGTTTGTATTCCGTATCCTGCGCTACGCGGTATGATCCGGCCCTGGTTTCTTCGGGAGAAGCATCGAGTGGATTCGCAGTCGAAGGAAGGGGTGAGCGACCGGCTAATTTCGCTGGTCAGGGCGGTATTGGGGGCGGGCAGCGTCATGCCAACGCCGTTTCCGCTGGATGCTCAACTGAGCGATTTAGGGATCAGTTCCTTGAAAATGGTGAACCTGATGCTGGCCGTCGAGGTGGAATTCGATATCGCCATCGCACAGGGGGACATCACCCCGGAGAATTTTCACTCGCTCCAATCCATCGAGGCGCTGGTCGACCGCACCTTGTCGCAGCGCGCTCAGCGCGCTTAAGGGCCCAGGCTCTCAGGGCCCTAGGCTCTCAAACCCCCTCATTGAGCGCTGCGATCAGCGCATTCACGTCTTCGGTCCTGGTTTCGCCATTCGTTGCGCATATCCGCACCACGTCCCGGCCCTCGAACAGCGTAGGAGCGACCCAGGCTCGACCGGCGGCCACCACCCGACGCACCAGGGCTCGCACATCGCCAAAGCCGGCGGGGGGTATGGCGTCGAGGACTGCCAGAGGCGAATCGTTGGCAATTGTCCAGCCCAAGGCAACCAGCCCTTCCTTGATGCGCTCGATGACTTCCACGCCGCGTTCCACATGCGCGCCCAGGCCCTCCCAACCGGCCGCCGTCAACGCCAGGAACAAGCGCAGACCCAAGAAGCGTCGCGACCATTGCATGCTGTTCAAATACGGATCCACGCCCGAGATGCTCGACGGCATGAAGCTGGTCGAGGCGTGAAAGGCCGCGGACAACAGATCGGCGCGCCGGGTCAGGAATATCGCGCATCCCATCGTCGTCGCCAGCCATTTGTGAGCATCGATGGTAATCGAGTCGGCACGCTCGATGCCGGCGAGCACGCTGCGCAGGCGATTCGAGGCGAGTGCGGCGCCCCCCCAGGCAGCATCAACGTGGAGCCAAAGGTCCTGCTGTTTCGCGATGTCAGCGCAAGCATGCAAGGGATCGATCATTCCGCCGCCCGTGGTTCCGGCCGTCGCAACCACCATCAGCGGAACGGCTCCTGCGGCGCGGTCCGCGGCGATCGCCCGCAGCAGCGCCTGCGGATCCATCCGGCCGCGGCCGTCCGTATCGACCAGGCGCAATGCCTCGCGTCCCACGCCCGCTTGATGCGCTATTTTCAGCCACGCGATGTGGCAGTCGCGGGAGGTATAGAATTTTACGGGCCCCGCAAAAGCGCGCACGCCTTGGTTCGAGAAATTCGCATGAGCGGCGGTCAGTGCACAGAGCAGAGCGGTGTAATTCGCTTCGGACCCGCCCGTCGCAAAGTGTCCCGTTGACTCCTCGCCGAGTTCCGCGCGGCGCGCCACCGCTCGAATGACATGGCTTTCCAATGCCACGGGCACCGGCGAGGAAGCCGAACTGGCGAGCTGCGGATTGAAGGTTCCGGCGATACGATCGGCGCATTGCGAAGGAAAATTCGCGCCCGGATTGAACAGGCCAAAGTAGCGCGGGTTCGCCATTTGCACGATGCCATGTTCCATGCGCTCGATCGTCCAGCGCAATGCATCCTCGAGCGGCCGCGGCTTGCTGAAATCGAAAGTTTCCAGCTCGGCGCGAAATGCCTGCATGTCGATGGTCGGCGCGACCGGTCCGGCCTGCACACGCCTCAAGGATGCTTCCAACTCGAGGGTGAGCCAGCTGCCGATCCGATCCCGGTCCGAAGCTTTCGGAAATAACGCCGGAATCGCATCCGGCAATGATTTCTGGTTCAAACGGCGGCGCCGAGTGCTTGATCCAAATCGACCAGGATGTCATCGATGTGCTCGATGCCCACGCTCAAGCGAATACTGCCGGGACCGACCCCGGCGGCCAGTTGTTCCTGCGGCGACATTTGGCGATGCGTGGTCGATGCGGGATGGCACGCCAGGGATTTGGCGTCGCCCAGATTGACCAAGCGCTTGAACAGCTTGAGGGCATTGTAGAAACGCATGCCGGCCGGCAACCCGCCGCGTATCTCGAAGGTCATGAGAGAGCAGGCCCGGCCGCCGAGATATTTTTGCACAAGAGGGTAGTACGGATTGTCGGAAAATCCGGCGAAATTCACCGATTCCACCCGCTCGTCGGCGCGTAGGAAATCGGCCACCTTGCGGGCATTCTCGACATGCCGGTCGACACGCAAGGCCACCGTTTCTATGCCTTGCAGCAGCAAGAACGCACTCATCGGGGAGAGTACCGCCCCCACCGTGCGTTGATACACGCTGCGACAGCGGCCGATGAACGCAGAAGCGCCGTAGTGATCGGTGTAGACCAAACCGTGATACGACTCGTCCGGCTGCGTGAACATGGGGTAACGCGCCGCATGGGCAATCCACGGAAACCGCCCGCAGTCGACAATGATGCCGCCGAGCGTGGTGCCGTGACCACCCATGAACTTCGTCAAGGAGTGAACGACAACGTCCGCGCCATAGTCGACGGGCCGAACCAACATCGGCGTCGCCACCGTATTGTCGACGATCAATGGCATGCGGTGGCGATGTGCGAGGGTCGCGAGCGCCTCGAGGTCGCAGACATTGCCGGCCGGATTGCCGACGGTTTCGCAGAAAATGGCGCGTGTGTTCTCGTCGATCAACGCTTCAAGATCGGCGGCACGGTCGGATTTTGCGAATCGTACCTCGATCCCCATCTTCGGCAGGATGTGGGCGAACAACGTGTAGGTCGTGCCGTAAAGCTGCGGCACCGAGACGAGATTGCGGCCCATCTCCAGCGCATTCATCGCTGCATAGAAAAGCGCCGTTTGTCCCGAGCTGACGCTCAACGCGCCGATGCCGCCCTCGAGTTCGGTGACCCGCTGCTCCAGGACATCGGTGGTCGGATTGCTGATGCGCGAATACCGATATCCCGGCACCTCCAGGTTGAACAACGCGGCACCGTGCTCCGCGCTATCGAAGGAATACGCGGCCGTTTGGTAGATCGGCACGGCGACTGCCTTGGTCGTGGGGTCGGAGTCGAAGCCCCCGTGGATTGCGATGGTTTCGCGCTTCATTCTTGCAAATTTTAGGTGATGAGGTTGCGTCAGTGTATATCGAACGATGCAGGTAGTCGTGGTATGGTTCGTAATTCCCAAGATGACGTTCAAATGGCCATTTCCGTGACGCAGCCCGGTGACGTCGATTCAAAATTCGCCCGCGACGCTTGGCTTCGGGCGCTGGCAAAGACGGCAACCATCGGCGATCAGGGTGTGACGCTTCCCGACCTGATCGCCCGCTTGAGTCTGGAATTCGACGCCGCGCCCGCACTGGTCTCCACCGAATCTGCGATGACTTACCGTCAAATGGGGGAGCGGTGCAATCAATATTCCCGCTGGGCCATCTCGCAAGGCCTCGAGAGCGGAGATGCCGTCTCGCTGCTGATGGCGAACTGCGCCGAGTATCTGCCCATCTGGCTTGGGCTGACGCGCATCGGCGTCGTGGTGGCGCTGATCAATTCTCAACTCGCCGGCGACGTGCTGGCGCACTCGATCAATATCGCATACCCAAAGTATCTGATTGCCGGCGCCGATCTCGCGCCCCGTATCGCAGCAATTCGCACGCAATTGCCGCCGGGCCTTGCCTGCCGGGTACTGGGATCGAGCACACTGGATCTTGCACCTCTCGAGGCTGAACTTGCGGCCGTGGCGGGAGAGCCGCTGCTCGCATCGGAGTTCGCAGCGCCCGGCATCGACGCGACTGCGCTGTACATTTACACCTCCGGTACGACCGGCTTGCCGAAAGCGGCGAAGGTGAGCCATTACCGTTTGATGCAATGGAGCCATTGGTTCGCCGGCATGATGGACACAAGGCCGGGCGATCGCATGTTCAATTGCCTGCCTCTTTATCACAGCGTCGGCGGCGTGGTGGCGACCTTCGCGACGCTGGTGAGCGGCGGGGCGGTGGTGATCCGCCGGCGATTCTCGGCAACTGATTTTTGGCGCGACGTGCGCGATGAACGCTGTACGCTGTTTCAGTATATCGGCGAGCTGTGCCGCTACCTGGTCAACACGCCGTACCAGCCCGTCGAGATCGAACACTCGCTGCGCATGGCGTGCGGCAATGGCTTGCGGCCGGAAGTCTGGGAACCATTCAAGACGCGGTTTCGAATTCCGCGCATTCTCGAGTACTACGCCTCGACCGAGGGCAATTTTTCCTTGTACAACTGCGAGGGGCAGCCGGGCGCCATCGGGCGGATACCGGCGTTCCTGTCAAGCCGCTTGCCGGTGGCGTTGCTGCGATTCGATCTCGAAACATCGGAGCCGCAACGCAACGCCGAAGGGTTCTGCGAGCGCTGCTTGCCTGATGAAATTGGCGAAGCCGTGGGACTGCTGCCTGAAGCGGATGGGCAGCGTGCGGGCCGGTTTGAAGGCTATGCCGACGCTGCAGCATCGGCGCGCAAAGTGCTGCGCAATGTCTTCAAAGAGGGCGATGCCTGGTATCGCACCGGCGACCTGATGCGCCGTGATGAGCGAGGATTTTATTACTTCGTCGATCGTGTCGGTGAAACGTATCGTTGGAAGGGCGAAAACGTCTCGACCGCGGAAGTCTTGAGCGCGCTCACGGCGAGCCGCGGCGTCATCGACGGAGTTGTCTACGGCCTGATGGTGCCGGGTGCTGACGGGCGCGCCGGAACAGCAGCGCTGGTGGTCAATGGCGAATTCGATCTTGCCGCGTTTCGCGCCGAGGTCGCGACGCGCTTGCCGCCTTACGCGCGCCCGGTATTTTTGCGGATTGTGTCCACGCTCGAGGCCACGGCCACCTTCAAACCGCGCAAGCAGGATCTCGTGCAGGCCGGCTTTGATCCTGCACGGGTCAGCGATCCGCTCTACTTCGATGATCCGCGATCGCAGCGCTACGTGCCCCTCGACGCTGCGCTGTTCGCAGCGATCTCAAAGGGCGAGCTCAGAATTTAACCAGGTTCTGGCTCACCGACTTGTGCTATGGCGTTGGCGATCGGAATCTGCACGATGAGCATCGTGCCGCCGGAGGGCGGACTCCTGACATCCAAGCGGCCGCCCAGCGCTCGGACTCGATGGCGCATCGAGGCGAGTCCGTGCGAGGCGATTGCCATGAATTGGCCGACCGGAATGCCGATCCCGTCATCGGCGATGCGCAGCAGCAGGGTTTCATCGTCCATGTCCAGGCTGATGTCCGCGGTTTTCGCGCCCGAATGTTTCAGTATGTTGCTGAAGGCTTCCTGCGCGATTCGAAACAAGGCGATCGAAGCCTCGGACTTGAAGCGGGGCTCCTCATCGGGATATGACTCGATGCACTTGAGTCCCGCGCTTCCGCAGGTCTCCTTCATTTGCCAGCGCAACGCGGCGAACAAGCCCACATTATCCAGAAGCGTCGGGCGCAACTCCTCGATGATGCGCCGCTTCAAATCGACTCCGGCGGCAAGATTTTGCTGCACGCGATCGAGCCGTAGCTTCAGGTCAGGATGGTCTTTGCCCAGGTGCTGTTCGGCCCAGGAGATGTCCATGCGCGCGCCCACGAGCAGGCCGCCGAGCTCGTCGTGCAATTCGCGCGCCAAGCTGGCCTTTTCGCGTTCCGCGACATCTTGCAAATGGGTGGAGAGCTCGACCAGTTCGCGGGTCCTGTCTTCGACCTGACGCTCGAGCTGCTGCTTCTGATCACGCAACTCAGCAGTGAGCGCCGTGCGTCGACGCATATCCAGCCACACCAGGCGCGAGGCGACGAACACCAGCAGCATGTTGAAAATCGTGCCGGACAGCGTAATCCAACGGCTCAAGGTCAAGGAACCGGCCCAGTGCGCCGTGGCGGCATTGTGTTCGAGCGCTTCGCGTTCGCGCAGCTGATCCAGAATGCCGCCGATTATCGTGCCGGTATCGGAACCGACGCTGGTTTTCACGAGCGCAACCGCCGCAGGGACTCCCTGGGTCCGTTGTATCGCCAGAATCATCGATAGATCCGCCAGCCGCTTGCCGATCAGGACATGCAGATCTCGCACTTGGCTAAGGCCGGCATCCGATCCGACGTACGCCAAGCGCAGGTTTTCCAATCGCGGTTCTACGTCGGCTACGACTCGGTTGTAGGCCTCGAGGTAATGCTGGTCGCCCGTGAGCAAGAACCCGTGCTGCGCGCCCACGGATCGTGCCAGCGAATTTTGCAACGCCTCGATGCCCTGCTCACGCGCCGCGGATTTCTGCAACCGCTCACCCGCCTCCTGCAGCCGCGCCTGACCCTCGCCCGTCACAAAGAATAGCGCGGCCAGGAAGCTGACGATGAGAAACGGCGGAATCGCCACGTACCAGCGGCCCAAACCATCCAACACTTCGCTTACGAGGTTCACGCGATTCATTTTGTTAACAAACGCTTCGCCTGTCCATTGCTGCATTGCGATGTGTCGTGGGCCTGGCGCAGTCACGCCGGCGGAATGTAAACTTTACACGGTCAGAACGTCGCCAAGCTCACCGTGTCGGTCACGTCGTCCACGGTGAAGGCGGCCGGAATCGCAATAATCGGTACGCGAGGCTTGTCTTTGAGCCATATCTCGAAGGACTCCAGGGGCATGGGTTTGGCATAGAAGTATCCCTGCGCAATGTCGCAACCGAAGTCGCGCAGCCGGCCGGCCGCCGCCGCGCCGCGGTCTCGATACCCTCCGCAACCACCCTCAATCCCAAGCCGTGTCCCATGTCGATCGCCGAGCGCACGACGGTTGCAAACTCGGGATCGGACTCCAGGTTTTGAATGAAACTGCTATCGATTTTCATTTCATGAACGGGCATGCGTGCCAGATGGCTCAACGAGGAATACCCGGTGCCGAAATCATCGATCGACAAGCTCACACCCAATGCGGCGATGGCGTCGAGCATGTGCAGCGCCCGCGCCGGATCTTCGATGGCGCCGCTTTCGGTCAGCTCCAAGGTCAGCAGCGTCGGCGGCAGCTGGTGGCGGCTCAACAGCAAGGCGACCCGGGAATCGAAGCGTGAGTCGCCGATGTCCTCGGCGCTGATGTTCACGGCGAGGTTCAGCGCCATGCCCGCGCGATGCCATTCCGCCGCTTGCGCCATCGAGTGATCCAGAATCCAACGCGTCAACCAGCGTATGAATCCGGTTTGTTCGGCGAAAGGGATGAAATCCACCGGCGCCAACAAGCCGCGTATCGGATGCTGCCAGCGAAGCAGAACCTCGGCGCCCGCGACGCGGCCGGTGTTCAGTTCGATTTTCGGCTGGAAGTACAAACGCAACTCATCGTGCTCGACGGCGTG
>Ga0193729_1000086_pt1 | contig 40696 bp, 30 predicted proteins | sample U1c2metaG_FD_143036 | JGI IMG/M metagenome (GOLD analysis project Ga0193729, IMG submission 143036) | Soil microbial communities from a riparian zone of the East river system, Colorado, United States - U1c2 | ecosystem: Environmental > Terrestrial > Soil > Riparian zone | place: USA: East River...
GTTAACCAAATTACGGGCACCAGAACGACGCAGATCGTGAATGAGCAATTCGGGGCACTTCGCGGCTACGGTCGCTGAGGCCCATTCGCGCCGGAGATTCGTCGCGTCGAACACAGCTGACCAGTCTGCCGGAACTGCTTCTTCAACACCGCTGTCAGTTCAGCCGTGAGGGCGAGAGTGATTGGCTCCTTGTTCTTCACGACCTTGGCGGGGAGCGTCATCGTCGTGGCGTCACCACTCACCATCTCCCACGTGATTTGCAAAGCTGCACCCACACGGCATCCCGTACGATAGAGGAAGATCATCAGCGGATGCAGGTGTTCGGGCAGGTGGCTGAGGATGGTCTTGAACTGGTCGGTCTCCACGAAGCCAGTGCGAACATTGTCCTCGCGGAGCATGGGGAAGTACGGCACAGCATGAACCAAGCCGTCCTTGCGTGCGATGTTCATCGCCTTGCGAAGCAAAGCCAGCACACGATTGATGGTGCCGTTGCCCATCGGTTTGACCGCTTGCTTTTCCTTGGGGTTGTTCTCCCGCACGATGCGTTGGAGTTCGCGGGATTGCAATTTGGCGATGAACTCCCGTAGCAGGGGAGAGGTGATGTTCTTCACGAGCATGTTGCCAAAGAACTGGTCCAGATAATCCAGCCCGTGAATTTTCCCGTTGCGACGTTTAATCAGACCAATGTGGTTGTTCTCGTATTCGGTGAGCAGGCTCTTCCTGATGTCCTCGTAACGGAGCTTGCGGCTCTGCTCCACCGGAGCGCCCCGCTCAACAGCATCCAGCTTTTTGCGAAGCTCACGCTCCACAACCTCGTGCGTGAGCAGGAAGCCATCGGGATCATCCCGGAACGAGTGATCGCCATCATCCCGGAATCATGATCGCGATCACCCCGGAACCGGTGATCGGCATGTCCCGGAACACTGATCGGCATGGTCCGGAATCCCCAATTCAGGGTCTGTTTGAGTTTTGTGTGAGTTTTTGCCGGTCTACGGTGGATTCGCGTGTACGTCCGTGTACAGAGTACAAATGAGTTACGAAATAAATCCTCTATTTGTGGAGTGTTTCGGTGGAGTGACAGGGCAGCGTTCTAACCAACTGAACTACGTCCCCAGCCGTGGAATCAACAACTTACCGTAAACCTTGCAAATAAGGCCTTTGCAAGATTCGCATACAGCGCACCGTTCGCTTGCGGTGCATACGGTAGCAGCTGTCCCTGCCAAAACCGCCAATAAGAATTGGTGCGCTCGTGCGAGGTTCATACTAACACAGATGCCTGCAAGAGGCGAAGTAGAGTCCGACGAATCTCTGCGCATCTTCGACGAATCGTGGCAGCCGAATCACATTCCGTCATCTATCGGCTCGTTCGCGCGCTACGCTCAGGGAATCTTTTTTGCGTCGCAGGCGCGCAAGTCAACCGACTCTGCCAGGCTGGTCTTTATGTTTTTGTTGCGGGTCCTTTGCGTGGGCCTTGGCGGCGTTGGCGAAAACAGGCACGCCATGACAGACGAGGAGGATTGCAGTTGCGCTCGCGACGAACGAGAAATGGTGCAACGACTACTTCATCACCGCAAGCTACTCCGGCAGCACGCAAAGCCACTTCCAGTGCGACGGTTCCGTTCGAGCAGGAGATTGAGTAAGGGACACGGCGAAGCGCCGCGAAAGCTTTTTCAAACTCTTCTACTTTCTTGCTATACCCGCCCCAACTTCCGCTCCTCAGAACTTCCAATAATGCGCCTTCTTCCGCTTCGGTGAACACGGGCCAAGCTGGAAATGGCCTGTTTCTTAACGGAGTGCCTCCCAAAAGAGCCAGTTGCACAGTGTCTACTAGCGGCTAGGGTGAACTCTCTCGTTCTATCAGGTAGAATTTCCACCGACCGCCCTTCTCGCCCTTTCGGCGCATATTCCGTTGACTTGCGCCTTCCTCCTCTATATAAAGAGCGCATCATGTTAGATTTGTTCTATACAGCAGAACATTCGCGTGCGTCGTGGTAGGGTCTGAAAATTCTTTTTCCAGGGAGAGGGAAACTCTATGGTGCGGAGATCAGTCTACGCATTGTTCACCGCTTCTTTTCTGCTCGGCCCCCTCGTGGGGGCTGGCAAGGCCCAGACCTCGCGCGGGACGATCGTAGGGCACATTACAGACCCTTCTGGGGCCGCCGTGCCCGGCGCCCACGTCACCGTCACGAACCTGGGCACAAACATTTTCTTCCGTTTTCCCACCGATAACACCGGAGATTATTATATTCCCTCGCTCCTTCCCGGTCCTTACCGAGTGGAGGCAGAGAAAACCGGGTTCAAGAAGGCGGTGGTCAGCTCGGTGTTGTTGGAGGTCGGACAGACGTTGCGCCTCGACCTCAGCTTGCAGTTGGGCCAAATGACCCAAGCCGTGGAGGTGACGGCGCCGACCCCAATGCTCCAAACTGACACCGCCTCTCTCGGGCAAGTGATCACGGGCCGAGAGGTAACGGACCTGCCGCTCAACGGCAGGGATTTTACGAATCTGATAAAGCTAAACGTCGGCGTGAACGGCATCACGGGCGGGAATGCCTCATCGGGGGTCCGCCCCCACGGCTTCAACGACAGCTTTACGAGGGTCAGCGTAAATGGAGCCCGGCCGGCGTCCGTGAGCTATCTGGTGGACGGTGTGACAAGCAATGACCCACTATTCCAAGCCCCGACGGCCATCCCCCCGATTGATGCCATTGAGGAGTTCAAGGTTGAAAATGCGCTTTACTCAGCGGCGTACGGCATGGGCGCCGCGCAGGTCAACATCGCTATGAAGTCTGGGACCAATACCGTGCATGGCGCTCTTTGGGAATTCCTCCGCAATGACGCGCTGGAGCCGGAAAATCCGCGCTTCCATACGAAGAGCCCTTTGAAGCAGAATCAGTTCGGAGGAACTTTTGGAGGTCCGGTCTTTTTGCCAAAGCTGTACAATGGCAAGGATCGCACCTTCTTTTTTGTGAGCTACCAGGGCGGGCGCCGAGTTACTTCGGCATTCGGCCAGGCCCAAGTGCCTACTGCGCAAGAGAAGCAAGGGAATTTCTCCGATTGGCCAGTGCAGCTTTATAATCCCCTCACTGGCGTGCCCAATCCGGGTGGCACGCCGGCAGTCACCCGCACGCCGTTCCCAAACAACCAGATTCCGTCTAGCATGTTCGCTCCACAAAGTATGAACTTGCTACCGTATTTCCCCGCACCAAACACGAATTGCCAACTCCCCTGCGAAAACTACAGCAAGGACGTGGCCACGCGGCTCACCATGGACAATTTCACGGCCCGGATCGATCAAAATGTCGGCGAGAGGGATCGCCTTTTCGGCCAATTTCTATTTCAAAACGAGCTCGCCCCGCAGCCTTCCTTGATGCCATTGTCCGGCCTCAAAGTGGATGAGCATTCCAGAAATGCCGGCCTGCAATGGACACACATTTTCAGTCCGCGCACGTTGAACGAAGCGCGCGTAGGCTTCAATCGACTCTACTTCTTGCAGGATTTCCAGACCGCAAACGGTTCGACGAATTATTGGCAGCAGGCCGGCCTGAAGAATCTGGACACCGATCCCGCCTACTACGCGCTACCGAATATTATTTTGGGCACCCAATACAACGCCTTGGGCAATGGCGGATCGGTGCCATTCTTCAACATCGCGAACGTTTTTCAGTACATGGATGACGTGATACTGACCCGAGGGCGGCATAGCATCGAGATTGGAGCCGACATCCGTCGAAATCAGAACCTGAACCGCAGTGGTCTGGGTGGCAACGGGTCACTGAATTTTAGTGGCGACTACACGGCGCATAATCCCCTTGTAGCGCAGGTGGCCGGAAAGTCCGACACGGGTAACGGGTTCGCAGATTTTCTGCTGGGATACCTGAGCGGTGGTTTTGTGGCGCGCTTTAGTGCCTTCGATCAGAGCGCGTCGACGTTGCGGAACACTGATTACGGGTTTTATTTCCAGGACAATTTCCGTGTCAATAAGCGGCTCACTCTCAATCTGGGCCTGCGCTGGGAGTTGCATACGCCGTACCACGACGTATACAACGGCGGTGATATACTCGACTTCAGTTATCCGGGCGGCCGGCTGCTCTTTGCGGACCCGTCTTTCACACGATTAGTCAATAACCCCATCCAAGCGGCGTGCTGTGCTTCACGAAGTTTTACTGTTACGGATTGGCGCGACTGGGCGCCGAGATTAGGTTTTGCCTGGAGACCTTTTTCGAACGAGCGATTTGTCGTGCGCTCGGGATACGGGATCTTCTACGACGTGCTTGATAATTTCTATCCCACGCAGGCGGTTACCAAGGATATTCCTTATCTAGAACCAGTCGTGCCTAGCCCGACAGGCCTGGAGAGCCAACCACCCGTGGATATACGCAACTTGTTTCCTGCCCCCTACTCGGTCGCGAATCGAACCTTTCCGCCTCCCTACTGTCAAGCTCCTTCCAGTTCGGTTGTGAACCCTGCAACGGGTCAGGTTACTGAAGTGCTCAATCAATGTACCAATCCGCGGGTCGAGCTTCCGGATAATCGTACTCCCTACACCGAGCAATGGGCCTTCAATCTCCAGTATGAACTGCGTCCCTCACTGGTCGTGGAGCTTGGCTATCAGGGCTCACACGGGCTTCGGGAGCCCATCGGGTGGAGCTTTAATCAAGCGTTCCTTCCCCCCGTTGCTGGCAATCCGAATAACAGCGTTTCCTTTGTCTCACAGTGCCCAGCGGGAACCTTTCCGTCCACATGCTCGCCCATCCAAGCGCGAGCGCCCTATTACAACTTTGCCGCCAACGGGACCGCCCTGGCCAATATCGCCCATTCCATTTACCATGCCATGACCCTTAAGGTAGACAAGCGCTTCACGAAGGGATTTCAGGCGCTCGGTTCGTTTACTTGGGGTAAGGCCATTGATGAATCAAGCGAACTGGGTGGAGGCATCTCCGGCGACACCGATCGGGCACAATATGGCCAGAATTTAGCGGCAGAGCGTGGCCTGGCAAATTTCAGTCAGAAGTTGCGATTGATAGCAAATTTCACCTACGAACTGCCGCTCGGTAAAGGCCAGCCACATTTGAACCAAGGGAAAATTCTGAGTTGGGTTGTGGGCGGTTGGCAGATAAATGGCATCGTGACCCTGGTCACAGGCTCGCCTGTAACCGCACTGTGCGGTTGTGGGGACCGGAGCCAGACGGGTGAGACCCGCGGCACCGAACGGCTGAACGCGGTGGCGAACCCGTTTCCTAGCGGTTTTCAACGAACGCTGACGGAGTATTTTGATACCCAGTCTTTCACCGAACCTGCCTTGGGAACTTTGGGAACCGGTGGCCGCGATACTGTGTTTTCAACGCCGCAGCACGCTACTGATTTCTCGCTGTTCAAGAAGGGCAGGATCACGGAGCGCGTCTCGATGCAGTTGCGCGCGGAAGCCTTTAACCTGTTTTCGAGCCACTATTACACACCGATATTCCCCGCGAACTCGTTTACCGCGACAAATTTTGGGTCTCTGCTACCTCCCGGTGGCGACTCCGGCAATCTGTGGAATCCTCGCATCTATCAATTAGCTCTGAAGTTTATATTTTGATTCACCATCTATAACGTCACACCGAAGTTTGGGATTAGGAAAGTAGATCGAAAACGCATGACGCACGTTTGAAGTTTGAAGCGGACAGGCCTCAGCCTGTTCCCCGAAGGGGAACAATATCATCGAGGCTGTGGAACGGGCAGAGAAGTCCCGTGCGCGCCTTGCGGTTCGCTTTGATCTTGCCAAAGGTTGTGTCGCGCCCAAGTCACTCCGCCCGAATTTCAAGGGCTCCTGATTGGTTGATCGTGCCTGCGAACACGGTAGCGCCGAGCGACTTTTCGACGGGCTGCGATTCTCCGGTTATCGTTGCCTGATCGAGGAAGGAGTGTCCTGCGTCCCCCTGGCTCGACGAGAATGATCTCCCCAAGGAGCACCTCCCGGCCCTCGATCTCAGTCCAAACTCCTTAACAACGCACGATCGCGCGGCTCGGCAGAAGTTCAAGCAGATATGGTATCGCCTGCCGCTCTCTTCCCACCGTGAGGCTTTCCAGAACTTCGGCAACGAGCACAAACAAGGTAATCGCCAGCTCGCCAGCGCGGTGAAAACTTCTCGGATCAACAGGGCAGCAAAAATGGCGATAGTCATGGATAGCTCATCGTCATCCGGTCCGGCGTTCGAGGATATTTTCATTTCAATTGCTTCGCGAAAGATTGGATAACCGCCGACAACGGTACACAGGACGCGGATTCCCGTATAGAAAGGGTTTGGGCGAGTTGTCAGGAGCGAGAGGGCGCTTGCGGCTGCGGCTACAAATGCGATCCGCCCTATGAGCGCAAATCGGATGTTTCCGACTGTCAGTGGCTGCAATATCTGCATTCGGTAGGTTTGTTGCGCGGATCGTTCCGGCCGGAACAGGCGGTATGCACGGTGCGCTCCATCCTTCGTCATCGGGACAGTCTGGTGCAGATGGCGTCGAGTCACGTCCAACACATGCAAAAGGCTTTGGATCAGATGAATCTGCAACTCCACCACGTGATCAGCGACATCACGGGTGTGACCGGAATAACGATCCTCGAGGCTATCCTGGCGGGCGAGCGCAACCCGCACACCTTGGCGGCACTACGCGATGGGCGGGTCAAGGCCACTGCGGATACCATCGCCAAGTCCCTGGTGGGGGACTATCGGCGCGAGCATCGGTTTACGCTCGGCCAGTCGCTGGCAGCATTTCGTCATTACCAAGAGTTGATCGGAGCCTGTGATCGCGAAATTGCGCAGCATCTGGAGAACTTCGAATCGAAAGTGGATCCGCCGGAAGGTTCCCTCCCGGAATCGCCAGACGGGCAAAAACCGAGTGGTGGCGAACCCCGTTTCGACCTGCAGAATCACCTCTATCGAATCTTCGGGGTGGACCTGACACGCATTCCAGGGATCAACGTCCTCACCACGCAAACTCCTTTGGCGGAGATCGGTCCGGACCTCTCGCGCTTCCCCTGCGCGCCCCGAGTTTACCTCCTGGCGCGGACTCTGTTCGGACAACCGGGTCAGCGGGGGGAAAGTGCTGTCGGTCAAAACACCCAGGGTCAAGAATCGGGCGGCCGCGGCACTGCGTATGGCCGCCCAATCGCTTCATCGCAGTCGATCCTATCTGGGACACTTCTATCTCCGGATGCTCGCCAAACTCGGGGCTCCGAAAGCCGTCACCGCCACGGCGCACAAACTAGCCCGCATCATCTATCACATGGTGACCACCCCGACAGGCCTACGATGAGACCATCTGCGGGCAAAACGAAGTGCACAATCGCCAGCGCCTGGAGCCCGGCTTCGTAAACAAGCCCGAGACCTTGGGCTGGAAATCATTCCCCTAAGAACCGAAGCCGTGTGATGATGACAGTTCCTTGGAAGTCGTATACTTTTTACCATTTCAGACTAACCTACGACAACGCTCGCAGTATTCGCGAATGTTGCCGAAAGCTAGGAATTCGCGAGCCGTCTCAGCCCGAAGTTCACTCTTGGGGACACGCGCCGCGGCTTGCCTTGGAGGCTTCCATGAAACGTCGAGACTTCATCAGTGATTTTCTGGTCGGTGGCGCGTTGCTGAGCACGCGCGGTTCCAACATTTCGCAACAGGCCGGCCCTCCGCCACAAGTCCCGGTGCCGACCATCACCGAAGGCGTTTTTGTCGAGCGCTCCGCTTCCGGCAGACCTCATGCCGGCAAAGTACTCGCCGCCATCCAGCCCCACACCGACGATATTCCCATCTTTGCGGGTGGCACCGTCGCCAAACTCGTCGGCGAAGGATACACAGGCTATCTGATCCGTACTACCAACGATGAAATGGCTGGGTCTGGCACGACGGGCCAACGCGTTTTGAATAATGAGCGGGACACCGAAGGCGTCGCAAAAGCACTTGGCCTGCAAAAGGTTTTCAACCTCGAATATCGCAATCATCAGATGGACGAAATCTCACGCGTTGAAATGCGCGCACGCCTTGTCCATCTCATTCGTCTTCTCAAGATCGACACCATCGTTTGCTACGATCCCTGGGGAATTTACGAAGAAAATCCCGACCATTATGTGACCGCTCAAGTCGTTGAGGCCGCCTGTTGGATGGCGGGAATGGACCTCGATTATCCCGAGCAGCTCGCTGCCGGCCTGCAGCCGCACGCCGTCAAGGAAAAGTACTATTTCGCGCGCGGGCCGCAAATCGTCAATCGCGTTGTGGATATTTCTCCGTGGATCGATCACAAAGTCGAAGCCAATCTCGCCAACAAAACTCAAGGACCTTGCGGCGAAAACGGCGCTCGCCTCCGCTCCAAACTTGCCAGCCAGAAATTGCGCCTTCCGGTTCTTGGCGCCGATGACGACTCGGCTAATCGTGCGTACATCAAGAACATCGTTCTCGATTACGACTCACTCAGCCAGCGTGGCGTTCTATCCGATAGGGAGCTAGGCCGCCGCTATGGCCTCGAATGGGCCGAGGCCTTCCACTACATCGGCCCAGGCCAGTCGCAACTCGAGCGCTACATTTCCGACCATGCAGTCTCGCTCTAACCGGGCGCAAAACGCTACCCCCAATATGATTCTGATATTTGCGCAAGCGCCCTCATCGGAGATGTAGGTGCTGACGGGCGATTTGGTGTCGCCGACTTGTCGGCAAGTGAGACTCGATGAACGTTAAGAAGAGGGGGCGCGCGTTTAGGCTGGGCCGATTCACTTTGTGGCGAATGAATTCGAGCCATTCCAAGCTGACGGACTGGGGCTTAGAGCACCTCGACAGAGAACCACCACACGATCCTCGATGTCAGCGCCAGCTTCTCGCGAGTCACGTTCTTTACGCGCCATCAAGCACCTAAAGAAAGTTTGCGGCGAGCCTCCACCCGAGATGGGCCTTGAGATTTAGTGGCAAGGCTCATACCCGACCATCGTTCTCACATGGGAAGACGCTATGCGTGGAGCACCGTGGGATTACATGGAACGGTGCTAAGAAGCCTTAACCGCCTACGAGAACAGATAGGGACGCTTTGCAGGCGCCCAATTTCAGACTTTGACCGCTGGTTCGTACAGGAGCGGGAAGAACTGTCCTTCGACCTTCTCGCCGGCCGGGATTATCGGTATGCCTTGTAGTAGAGGTTCGTTGCTTGCAGACCGCACACCATCCTTCATGACATTAATGACGGTCGCACGACGCGCACGATCAGAATGGTTGGCAAACGATCCATGCACCAGGCGCGGATGATGGAACGACGCTTCGCCTTTCTTCAATTCAACCGCCACCGGATGTTGAAACTCACGTCGCTGTTCGTCGTTCAGGACTGCATTGATGGCGGTCATATCGCCTGCCAGTCCGGTGATTGGCAGATCGCGCCAGCGATGGCTGCCGGCAATGTAGTGCAAACATCCGTTCTCGCGGTTCGAGTCATCAAGACCAATCCAGCAAGTGAGGTGGGCAAGCGGTTGAGTTCGCGTCCAGTAAGAATAGTCCTGGTGCCAAGCCACGACTCCGCCGTGATGCGCAGGCTTGCAGAAGAGCTGGTCGTGCCAGAAGCGAACCGCTCCGCCCAGAAGTTGCGCCGCAGGCACCGTGAACGCGGGATGCCAGAGCACGTCGTGAAAACCAGCCGTTATCCGCCATGCACCCAGCGCATGGAACAGCACGTGATTGGGATCGCTTGATTCGTTGGAGTTATATTCGTAAAACAATTCTCGATCTTCGCCTTGCGCATCCAGCAACCGGGCCAGCTCTTGTCTGAGCACTTCTACCTGTTCGTCCGACAGAATGCGGATTCCGCTCAAGTACCCCTGCTCGCGGAAGAAATCGATCTGCTCTCCGCGGAGCTCGTACTGAGCGATAGTACGATGATTCACGTCAGGAAAGAGCGAGCCGAGTAGATGATGATGAACTGAAAGATCTTGTGCCATGTGTCCGGGTGGCCTCCACTCTCGCCTCGGCTGCCAGGAGCAGCCGAGATTCCGCGATTCTTATCGTTCAAATAACAGCGAATGTCTTAGAAAATGTGAACGATGGTTAAGAAACTATCTTGAATCGGCCACTCTCCCGGCAGACTTACCGCACCTTCCTGCTAATGGCGAGGATCCACCGGGCAAGAGCTTCTTTGTGATTTCTAAGAGCGGATCTGGAGGCTCAAGCGAAATATTCCAAATCATCGTTCCGTCGGCATGCTCGCAGGTATCTTCCAGCGTCTCCTGAAATACCTCGGGCACCGGATTTCCTTGTTTGTGCCAGGAAGTTGAGTGCGCGTATACGCCGCCGTAAATGGGAAAGCGGCCGGCTGCTGCCAGTCTGCTGTTTTCGAGAAACGACGGCAGGCCAGTCGCCTTCTCCAGGTTCACCCACCAGAGCCAAACGCCATCTACACAGGCCGCGAGCCTGTCAGCGACTTTGCGATCGAGATCATAAATAGTCGGCAAAAATAGCAACTTGGGATTGATCCTCTGTTTGGCGTTGTAAATCCGGCAGACATAGTCGCGCGTGAAAGTCTCAGAACTTACCCCTTGATCGAGATCGTCAATATTCAAGCCGCGCACATGAGGATACTCGAACGAGAGCTTTGCAAATGCTTCTGCCCATGCCACGTAATCATGCCTATACGGTTCCGATGTTCCTTCGCTGGGAGGAAGGATGACAGGCCATAGGTCGATGCCGGCCGAGTTTGCAGCGGCCGCGAACCTCTTGAAATCATCCCAATTTCTCGATGGTTCCCCGCCAACCACAACAATCTCGCATTGAAACCCGCCATGCTTGAGCAGTTCAATTGTCCCTTCCACGTCGAGGGAGTGATCGGTCTTCAACAATGGCACAGACCAGGCGCAGGGTGCGGAGCCCATTGCATGCCAGTCTCCGCCACTGGCCGTACGTGACTGGCGGTAATGGCTCGCGGTCTGCGAGTCAGCAGCAATTCCGAACATCGTCAGCCAGAAAACAGCAATTCCGAATTTCTTAATCACAGTATCCTCCGATAGCTGTTGCACAAGATCCGACGATCAATCGGCACTGCAACTTGGACGGTAGTACCGAATGCGTTGCTGATAAGGGGCGATCAACTTTTTCAAAAGATCCATCGATCCGCTGCCCAGGTTTACGCTGACGAAGGCATCCGGAGGCTTTCCCTCGCGAGCCAGGGACTCTGCCGCCTTGAGAAAGGTCGCATGCAACAGCGCCGCACCCGCTATGGTGGAAACGGCTCCCAGCGCGGCCGAAATTCCTTCAATCATTACGGCGGCATCACCGGGCGGACAGTGATTGTCCAGAATCACGTCAGCAATCTCAAAGAGTCGTTTCCCAGAAGCATGGTGAGACTTCGACTGGCGCGACTGTGCGAGATTCGTGAGCGCGATTACTGTCATCCCCGCTGATTTCATGCGTATCGCTATTTCGACAGGTAAGGCATTTCGGCCGGAATTAGAAATTACGATGCCACTATCGTTGCTCCGAAAGCTTTCGGATCTAATGAGTACATCCGCCGATTCCGCTCGTCGTTCAAATTCCGTACTCTCTAGTACACCGCACTGAAATCCCAGTTGTTGATCGAGAATTGGATTTACAGCCACCAGACCGCCAGCGCGAAAGAAAACTTCCTGGGCCAACAACGAGGAGTGTCCGGCCCCGAATATGTGGATAATTCCGCTGCTCCTCAGAGCAGTGGCTAGCAGATCTGCGGCCTGTCCAATCCGCTCTAAGCTGATTTCATCCAGGACTCTGCGAACCGCCGCGAGATAACGCTCTGAGGAATCCATTTATGCCTCGTCTCAAAACAATATTGATCGCCTAAGGATCGCATCGGCTCTGCGGCTGAATGGTGAACTCAGAACTTCATAGTCATCTGGCGCCGCAGCCGACGATGGCAAGTACCCCCAATAGCCATTGGCGTAGCAGATTGGGATTACATGCGCGCGCCTCCATAAGAATTCTCCTGTATCGGAATAGATCTCCAGCGGGAGCGCCGTAAGCGCGATAGTTCCTAAGCGCCACACCGTGACCTGAAGCTTCAACGCCACCTTGGAAAATTCCGGCATGTGTGAGAGTCGCGCGCGCACTTGAAGACCTTCTTTGTCAACTATCGCTTTTCTCGTCGATCTTGATCGCCTGACCGGGACAGTCATTTTCAGATCCGCCAACGGAAGAACGACAGTTCGAGCGCGAGCTGTTATTGGAGCAATAGTGAGCGGCTCAAAGCGCGCGGTGACAAGCTGCCGCCCGATCTGAGTCGCAAGGCGTGTCACTTCTCTGGGGGTCTGATCTCTGCGCATAAAGCGAGTGCTGATGTTCGCGGCTGCGCCGTTCGCCACCAGGGCTATCGCTGCCTTCTTTTCCAGGATTCTGCTGATTGCTCCGTGCAGATCGCCGGAAAATCTTCGGTTGTCAGCTCCCAGCACTGTTGGGTGGCAACCATATGTAGCTAATAGTGCGACTTCTTTAGGAGCGCTGAACTTGAATATAAAGAGATTTTGCCGATGTGCCCGCCTTGGCCGATTCCGATCGGTGGCCACTCCCGTTACTTCGATCTTGGCGAAGCTTCCGGTTACCCTGCGGAGTAGTATCGAAGCTTCCAAGCTGGCCTGGAGCATCGCGGTTTCCAGCTTCTTCGAATATTGGCGCTTACATGGCTCGCTACGCCCTCCTGAAAAGTTAAAAGGATGCATATCCAAAATGGGGCCAGAGTGTGTGTGCGTGGCAGCGACCACGACGGACTCCGGCCGAATCGTGAGGGCGCCAGCAAGCACCTTTCGCAGGTGCGTGGCGCAACGCGAGGAGATCAGAAGCACGTCTGCTAATATTATGACCACTCTCGTTTTACCCTGCTCGAGGAGAAGCACTCGAACATACAAGGGATCGAGCACGCCGACAGAATTTCCCTGCCGAGCGATGTAGCCGGCCATAGCATATCCAGGCTCAGGCGTGATCTCTCGCTTTGCCCATCCAGCTCGCAGCTCAGACATCGCAACCTTCCCGAAATTTCTCGAGCGCAGATTCGAAGTGGTCCGCTCTTGTTGTCTGAAGAGCCAGAAGAAATGCTCCGGCAATTGGTGGAAACGCGGGAGCCATCAATCTCGCCTGAGGGGCAACGCGGTGCAACCTGGAACGTAGCGGTTTCAGCAAGAGTGGTCCGGTATTAAACATTGATCCCTGGTACGAAATCTTTGGTTGGCGAAGTTTTAGACGAGCAGCAGCTTGTGCAGCCTGCGAAGCCAGCGCCTCGCCCCCAACACAGAAGATGTCACGCGCGACTCTATCGTGATCTTCCTGTGCGGCTGAAGTGACGATTGGGGCGAGACTTCCCAACTCCGCTGGAGTCATGGGGTGCTTATACACCGCATCGATAATCCGGTCGAAGCTACGGAGCTTGTATTTGCGCAGCAAACGCTGGACCAACACTGTACGCGGGCCGGTCCCATCGGCTGCAAGCGCGGCCCGCCTGAGAGCTTCGCGACCGACCCACTGTGCGCTACCTTCATCTCCCATCAGTGGACCCCATCCGCCGATTTTCACAATGCTTCCGTCGGAATCTTTTCCCAGCACGATCGATCCGGTCCCGCACACGATAACGACTCCGGCGTCGCCGGCCAGTGCTCCTTCGAGGGCGATAAGCGCGTCGGCTTTGACCAGAACGCGCGCGAATGGCAGGTTTCGCTTGAGGCTCTTTGCGATAGGGGCGGCACCACTCTCGTCGTAGTCGACGCCGGCACTTCCAATTACTGCGGTGCGGATCTGCGATGCTTTCGAATCTGATTTCTTCAAGGCCTGCGAGATTGCTTTCCCCAGGCTCTCCAGCGATCGAAGCTGTCCAACGGCATAGGAATTTGCAGGACCAGCAAGTCCCGTACCGAGGACCTGTCCGCTCACGCTGGCCACCGCCGCTCGCGTGCGTGTCGCGCCCGCATCGATTACCAGCACCCGGGGGAGATCTCCTGGCCGTCGAAAGCCGAGGCTAATAAGATGGTTATGTGCCATGGCGATGAAGAGCCTTAGACTCTGTATGTAATTCTTCAGCGACGGCTTCCTTCCGGGACCTACGCGAGGAGGCGATCATCATCAGCCCGATGGCAACGAAAATCCCTCCCATGAGGAGACTCAGTGAGTTGACTGCACGCGTTGCAATGAGCGGTATCACACCGATCACGATGAGGACCGTTCCCATAATTGTTATGACCAAACCGGCAATTGGGGCCGGGCTGAGTGAGGATGCCGTAGCTGTATCTGAGGCATGCCCCAAGCTAAGCGAAAAACAAAGGGCACGATCGGCCTCAGTTCCGCGCGCAGGAAAAAAGACGGCAGCGATCACCAGCACTGCCGCGGTAAGTACGGTGGGAACTACGATGCTGAGAGCCTGAAACGCGCCGACGTTCTGAGGATGGGCAACCCAACGGTAGAACAGGAAAGCGAGTCCAATCCCGATACCAGCGACAAATCCTGCGAGAGCCCCAGCGGCAGAGAGGCTTCGACTCAACAATCCTGCCAGCATCGGGAGTACCGTCGGAGGCAAAAAAAATCCAAAGGCGGCGACCATCGTGTCGAAGATGGTCCAGCGGAAATGGGTTATGGCCAGCGCAAGAGCAAGCACAATCAGGGCGAGCGCCGCCGTGAGTATGCGGCCAACCAGAACCAATTCCTTCTGATCGGCCGCCGGCCGCAGCAAACGGCGGTAGACGTCCAAAGTCAGCACCGCAGACATGACGTTGTAGCCGGACGATAGAACTGACATGGTAGCCGCGACCAAGGCGGCAACGATCAGTCCCAACATGCCAGCAGGCAGCAGGGCAGAGCTCAAATGAGCGTACACCGACTGCGTGTCCGCTATCGACGTGAGATATCCTCTCGCCAGCATTCCGGTTGCTATCCATACGGGAGGCAGGACGAGGAAGAGCAGAGTCGCCAGGCATCCGACGCGCACGGCTTCGTTATCACTGCGTGCGGAATAGAACTTCTGAATTAACGACCAGTTGCCTGCAAGAGACAGGGTGCTGAGCACGAGGAAGGCCCCGACATAGGTCCAGCTATAGGGCGGGTGCGCGGGCGCGAAGAACTGTCTCGGAACGCTTGTTGACACATGTTGCCATCCGCCCGCAGCATGAAACGTGAGCGGTAGCAGCAGCAAAATTGCCCCGGTGACCAGCACAAACTGGACGAAATCTGTCACTACGACTGCCCACAGACCACCTAGAACCGCATACACAAGGATCGTCAAGCCGACCGTGAGCATCGCTTTTACGGCGGACAATTGCAGTCCAGCGGAGACGAAGATACCGATGGCGACGATTTTGAGGCTCTCGTCGATGATCTTCAGCGGAATGCCCGACCAGACAAACAATTGCCGAATTAACGGTGAGAACCGTCGCTCGAGAAACTCGGTCGGTGTGATGATCCCCGCCCTTCGCCATCGCTTTGCCAAGAGCCACGTGGTGAGAAAAGCTGCGGGCACGGTGGTCCAGTAAAGGGTCAGTGCGACCAGGCCGTACTCATAACCAAGTCCTGCATACACCACGATCGACAGGGCGCTCACATAGGACATTACGAAAGAGACGCCGCCAATCCACCATGGTAGTTGCTTGCCGCCGGCGAAATACATTTCCGCCGATTTCATATGTCGCGAATAACGTGCGCCGACCGCGACCATTGTCGCGAAATAGGCGACCAGCACAACCGCATCAGCGCCGCGCATGGGTTTTCTGCATTGCCAGCGCGGCGGCTATCTTCTCATCTACGCCGCTCTCCAGCGATCTGTGGATGGCCTCGAGGGTGGCCGTCACCTGCCGCCCGTCCCAGGCCGTGACTTTCGGCGCAGTGTTGTCGTGAATCGCGTAAAGGAAGTCCTCAAGGCAGGATGGGAAGGCGCCACGCATGCGGCCAAAGATTTCTGAATTCAGAAAACCCTTGGGATAGGAGAACTTCTTTACGGTGCTGAGCTCGACTGACTCACACTTGCGATCCAGGTGAATGTGCCCGGCGCTGCCGATGACTTCCATGAATGAATCCGTAATACTGGGGAACGTATTGGGATAGATCCACGCGGATTCAAACGTCACAAACACTCCGGAGGCGAACCGTACCTGGGCCTGGATGATGTCATAGGTATTTTTACCCAGCGCTGCAAGAACTTCCTTCCTGCCCCAAGCGCGTGCTTCTACGGGCTCAGAATCGAGAAACCAGCGCATCAGATCAATGTCATGCGACGAGAGAAACCAGGCGGGGGTGGTGTCGGCTGCCCAGCTAATGTATTCGGTGGGCACGTAGATGGTGTCATTTTTTCGGGCGTATCCAGCCAATGGAGTTCCGATTTCGCTCGCGGCAATGCTGGCCTTTGCTTGATGATAAGCAGATAGCCAGCGATGGTTAAACGCCACCTGGATTTTCTTCCCGGCCTTGTCCGCGATCCGAATGAGCTCATCCGCCTCGGTTACGCTGGTCGTAAACGGCTTTTCGACGAGCACATCACGGCCCGATTCGAGCGCGTCTCGCGTGGGAACAAAGTGATGCTGGTCAGGAGTGGCCACCACGACAGCATCGAGGTCCGATCGTTCCAGCATCTTCCGATAATCGGTGTACCCGTTCGCGATCTGATGCCGGCGAAGAAAGTCATCGACTTTCGCCTGGTTGCGAGAGGAGGCGGCCACGACTTGCGACAGAGCGTGGGCAGAGTAAATCTTGGCGTACAAGTCGCCCATGATTCCAGTGCCAATGATGCCAATCCGAATCTTCTCCATCAGTCTCTCCAAACGTGTTGCGCCCCACCCAGGATTTAGGCCTCGTGCAGCAAACGAAGGAAATTGTGGCGGAGGATCGACGCCTTACTTTCGTCGGAAATTCGCGCCGTCAGCACACGACCCAGCACCATCGCGGCTTCCAGATAGGGCATATCGGAGCCAAAAAGCACTCGCTCATCTCCGATCTGATTCACGCAATGCTCGAGGATTGTCCGATGGCTCTGCGATCCTGAAATGTCCAGGAAAGTGTTTGGGCAGTTCCGCGCAATCTCAATCGATTGTTCATATCCACGCCAAGTCACTCCACAATGTCCCAGCAGAATCCGCGCGCCGGGAAATCGGCGAGCAATCGGGCCAAACAGCGGCGGTCCGCATGTCGGATCCGAATCCCATGTATGTACCAGAACCACAGCATGAGTCTGATGGGCGTAATCCCAAATCGGGAGATACTTTGGGCCATGCACCGGGTATTTGTGCAGGTCGGGATGAAATTTGATGAGAGGAGGCTTGTGGAAGTGAGAGAAACACTCAAGCTGTACCATCGCCTCTCCTTCCGGATTCGGATTTACCGTGATATACCCTCGGAATCGTCCGGGATACTGCCGCAACACATCTTCAACTTCCTTGTTTCCCCGCCGGCAATCGTTGTAACAGGCACGAGTAGAAGTGATGGCGAGCGATTCGATGTTCAGTAGATCCATCACGCGCACCATTTCCTGCGGACAAATCTTGTATGCCGGGAAATCGGGATGCGTGCCGATATGGCCATGACAGTCCACGACTGGAACGGGAGATCTCATGAGGGAAGTTCTCCCAGCAATCTCCGCAGATTGCTGCCCGCTATCGCCAATCGTGCTTCATCGGAAATTCGGGCAGTGGCCAGCACACCTAAGGCGGCGCCCGGCGTGTACAACGGCAGGCGACTGCCAAACACAATCCGTTCCGGTCCATGCGTCTCGACAAACGACTCGAACTGCCGGTGTGCAACGTAGCTAGTAGAATCAAAATAAAGATGCGGAAAGCGTTGGAGCAGCGGCAGCAGATAGCGGTCACTGCGATAGCCGACGTCTAGCAATAAAATCTGGAGCTTAGGAAAGTCTTTCAGGATGACCACGAGAGCATCCCAATCTAGTTCCTCGCGAGAAACCACCATCAGGATCGCCCGTTGCTGCAGATAATCGTATAGCTCTCCTGCCGACCAGGGTGCGCTGGAGAAATTGTGACGCAATGGGCTGAACCAGAGGCGCACGGCCTTCGGCTTGCGCTGTTCGAGTTCCTTCAGAATCGATGCTTCAGGAGACGCCGACCAGGCTGGAACGAAGCGAACATCCATGTCTCTTGCCAATGCTGCGTTGCCTTCAGAGATGTCGTACTCTTCGGCAGTAAAATGCGAGACTAGTGCCTGGCGTATCCCGAAGCGGTCCATTTCCGCAAGTAGAGCGGACTTCCCAAGAGCGAGCTCGCCATGAACACCCGAATGTCCTAAATGGACATTGGCGTCGATTAGGTTCCAACTCGCTGCTTCGTCAAATGCCGGCTCAAGGTTGGAAGGTGACAACGTGCTCTCCTTCAGTGAGACTGACAGTGATCGTTCCGTTGGCATAGCGTGCCGAAACCGGTTTTTCGTCAAGCAGGAACTCAGAGGGGGCCTGGGACAAAGAAAAGCTAACCGTGATGTCAGCAGGGCTGGCAATGTGAAATTCGCGCGCAGTCCCGCTCTCGTGGAGCACCAGATCAACTGGAACCGTCGAGGAAAAACCTGGCCCGCGCTCCTCGCTCATGTTCCGAGCTTGAGAGGCGAACACATCCCGCGCAGTGGCGCTGCTTGCAACCAGCAGTGCGTCTCCATCGGTAGTTGCGCTCCCTACAGACAACTTCCCCTGAGAAGTACGAAAGCTTCCATGGATTTCGTGGCTCGCAGCGCGAAGATCGAAGCCGATGCCATTATTTTCTTTTTTCCAATTCAGCGGAGAGTCGGTTGCCGGCAGCTTCACGAATCGTAGCCCCACAAGGAACGTGTAGTTCATCTCCTTTGGCGTCTCGAGCTCAAACGCCGAGCGCGGGAAAATTCGCCCGCGCTCAAAATCACTATAGGCAATTACAGGAATCGGCTCGGGCACCGCGCTCCAGCTTCCTTCCGAGGTCGAAATCAGAGCAGCTCCCTTGCTGCCGGTTATCGTGGCTTCCTCTTTGTTGACCGTAGTCTTTGTCCCCGGGGGCGCGTGTAGTAGCCAACTGTAGGTATGGGCATCAGCCGAAGATAGCCGATCCCGAATGATCAAGAGTCCTGGCTTAAAGAAGAGATATTCACGGGTGAACTGCTTCAGCGTCCCTTTGTAGGCAGGCGCCAAGTCAGCTGTGAGATAGTCAAAGTCTTCCGAGAAAAGATGACCCGTGATAGCCGGACGCACTCGAAAAGCTGTCCAGTAGCGCCCGTCATAGTCGCCCTGACTGAAAGGATTGTGGTCAACAATGACGGTGTTGTGGCCCGTAGCCTGGGTGAAGTAATCGAGATATTCTGGATCCCTGTAGTAATCGCTATAGCCAGCCTCGGCAATCAACTTTTCGCCGAATGCTGCTACTTGGAAACTTCCCTGGTCATGGTGTTCATGATTGAACCACGGACCGGCTCGCAAAGAGATTACCGTGTCATCTTCGCTCCAACCGCTGCGCAACACTGCGCTGCCTCTCAGCGGGAAGACGCGCGAAGGCGGAGGCACAGGCGGGGTCGTCGATGGTCCCGTGCAGCAGGCCAGATCCAGCAGCCCGGGAGTCGACTCTAGCGCGCGTCCGGTATTCTGCAAGCGAAATACTCCCATCAGGGTTCTGTCGTTGCCTGTTTCATAGAATGCACGAAGCGAGGGGTCATGCGTGTGTTCTGCACTCCAGGCAAAGCCTGTGAGGGCACTCAAATCGCCATCAAAGTCACCACTGTCGAGCATCAGGTCGGCTCGGATCCGAATATAGCGCTCCCACCAAAACGCCTGCAGCATCTTGTTCATACCGGGGGAATGAATTCCCAGTGATTCGAGCGCAGCCGCTCCCCATGACATGCCCTCCATTGCAAAATCCTCGTATCCGGCAGGCTCAGCCTCGCTGCCGTCACCTGGAAAAAGTCCCTTCATCAGCAGCTCATAGCTCACAAGCAACTGCGCCAGCCTAGGCGCAAAGCGTTCTTTCCAATCGGGAACATCCCCTTCGAGGGTAATGCAATCCGCAATGGCGCCTCCCACCGCATGAGCCATGTGATTGCTTGCACCAATAGGCAGGCGGTCGTTCAAGAAGTATTCGTTGATTGCCGGCTCGATAGAGTTGCGCAGAAACCCTTCCGCAATTTGTGACTTTTCCTGCGCACTGAAATGGTCCGAGATCAAGTCATAAGTCAGCGCCAGACGCTGACTGAAGATTCCGGTCTCATAATATGTGTGCAGGCCATGGCTGGCGAACCAGGGAGGGGTCCAGGTCGGCCAAGCTGAAACCTCCAGCAATATTTTCCTCGCAATATCCAGCCCCTGTTGATTTTGATTGAGAACATAGTCGAGTGCTCCAAATGACGACGCATTGCTGTAATTTTCCATCAAGGTGAAATACTGCGGGAGCCCGGTAAGGACGGAGATCGTCGAGAGGCGATCGATGTTTTCGCCTGCCGCCGGATTGAAAACGATAGCTGCCGCCAATTGCTCCGCCCTGCCGTGGATCAGAGCGCACAATGGAGTGTCGGCTTTCAACTGTGTCACGCGCTGAGCGCTCAATAGAACGCGCGGATGGGGATCAGCGCGACCGAGGACCAGGAAGCGGAAGTCTGTCCTGTCAGGTCCCGACTCCACCCTCGCCGTCCAGAGACCGGGAGACCGGTGGTTGATTGCAGGAATGATTGTGCCGATGAAACTCGATCGTAGGACCTCGCCTCCGGAACCGTCGTACAGAACCACTACCGCTGGCTGGTGTCCAGTGGCTCGGATTTGCAACGGCATTCCGGGAGCCACAACTTCATTAGCTACTAGAACCTGCATACCCGGTGACCGCGCAAAACGAGGCAACGACAAAGAGACAGGCGACACGCGCTCCGCCTGAACGTCGAAAGCGAAGATCGTAAGCTGATTGTGGGACCCCAATACGGGTTGCTCCACAAGGGCCTCGATCACGATAGCTTCAGTTTCGTCTCCACCGGCTGCGAATCCCAGCGCTCGTCCGTCGATTTGGAGCTCCTGCTCCCCCGTTGCCGAAGGCAGTGCTGCTGCGTATCGCTTTCCGGCGACCGAACTGACTGTGAAGTTTGCTTTTAGGACCCGGCCCGCCGCCTGAAGACTATATTTCAGCAGAAACACTGATGCCGGTGTGGCATGAAACAACAAAGGTCGCAACATCCCTAGTCGTAACTGGTGTTCCCCTTGGGCAATGACATCTCTCACCAGCACTGAACTTCCTGCGCGCTCGGCGGTGTAAATGGACGGATCGTAGCCAACATCCTGTGAAAGAGGAAAACTGATCCATCCGGGAAGGCCTTTGCTGAAGTCCTCATGAAAGCTCCAGTTTGCAAAGTGTGTCGTCTCAGGCAGCTTGCTGGACTGTTGAGCGAGAGCCTTCATTGCACACAACGGAATAGCGGCCGTAACCATAACCAGCAGCACGGGCGACAAGCATTTAGGTAAAAATTTTGACATGGTAACTAGTGAGGCTTAGCAAATGTGGAATCCGCATGCTCAAACGCAATGAGAGATGAAGCGTTCTGTTGCAGTTTGTGACAAGCAGTTAGGATCTCGTCCACATCGTCGCGCGTGCCTAGGAACAGGTTGTGCTCCAGCCACAAACCTTCACGGCAGAAGCGCTCGCTTTCGGGCAAGGATAAAGAGTGATAGTCCTGGGTGGCGCGCCATGTCCCACATCTACAAGGTGGCAAGCTCTCACTCCTGAATAGCGGGTTGCGGTAAAGTGGATAGGGATAAACGGGTTGCGCGGGAATACCTTCGGCGCGCAGTGCCTGGATCACGGTCTCCCGGTTGGCGCCCTGGAACACGGCAGGTTGATAGCGAAGAGAAACCAGGTAGTTCGGGTGGCGATCTACTCGCGGATCGGGCTGAGAAATCGTGAAGCCGGAGAATGAGCGCAACTGTTCGCGAAAATACGCGACGTTCTGCTCGCGCGCACGAGTTTGCTCTGTCAGCCGCCGCAATTGCTGAGATAAAATCGCCGCCTGAAAACCGGTAATGCGGTAATTTGTGCCGAGTGTGAAATGTTCGAACCAGCCGCCGCCCTTGCGTCTTCCCTGATTACAGTAACCCCAGACTTTCTCGGCAACTTCGGAAGAGTTGGTGATCACGATTCCACCTTCTCCGGAGGTGACCAACTTGAAGCCCTGGAAACTGAAGGTGGCGGCCACGCCAAAATTGCCCACCGGCAGTCCCCGCCAAATCGCGCCGTGCGCGTGCGCGGCATCTTCGATCAGCGCAATGTGATGCCGCTCCGCCAAAGACTGGAAGGCATCCATGTCAGCCGGCTGCCCACCGAAATGCACGACGATGATCGCACGCGTACGAGGGCTGATAGCGTGCTCGGCTGCTGCTGGAGAGAGGTTCAGAGTTGCAGGGTCAATATCGGCGAAGACCGGCACTCCATGACAAAGCAAAACAGATGTAGCGGTGGCGACAAATGTGATGGCGGGGACAATGACTTCGTCACCGCAGCTGATTCCCACAGCGTGTAGCGCCGACTCGAGGGCTACCGTGCCATTGGCACAGGAAACAGCATACTTCGTCCTGTGCAAGGCAGAAAAAGCAGACTCAAACTCCGCTACCTTTTCGCTGTAACCGCCCCAACTGCCATTTCGGAGCACCTCCAGGAGAGAGTTCGCCTCATCTTCCCCGAATGAGGGCCACGCGGGAAAGGGGTGGGTGCGGACGGGATTACCTCCAACCAACGCCAAGTCCATGGGATCAAACTCCCGAGCGCGCGAAACTCGCGCGTTCTGTGCTGTAACCAAGCAGCTTGGAAATCTGGCGGCAGACCGCGACCAAAGCCGCGGTCATTTCCGGGTCACGCGCGCGACGGACCCGCGAAACGGGACCTGAGATGCTCAAGGCGGCCACTCCTCTGCCATCGCCATCAAAGATCGGAGCGCCGAGACAGCGCGCTCCTTCAGAATCTTCCATGTTATCCACGGCGTATCCACGGCGCCGCACGCGCGCCAGGTCGCGCATGAATTGTGAGGCATCGCAGATGGTGTTCCGAGTGTAGCGTCGGAAGTTGTAACTCTTCAGAATTTTTTCGACTTCGTTCTTCGCAAGAGTGGAAAGCAAGGCCTTGCCCAAAGCGGTCGAATGAAGAGGGCTGCGAATGCCGGCATGAGCGGCCAGGCGAAAGGCGTGCGGGCTTTCGAGCACTCGAATGTAAAGCACTTCATCGCCGTCCAGCACTCCGAGATTGATCGTCTCCTGAAACTTGCGCACCAGTTCCACCATGAATGGTTGCGCAAGACTAGGCAAATCTGAGTGAGGCCGAGCACGCCCGGCTAGCCGCGCCATTCGGGAGGTAATCGAATAGCGTCCGTCCCCGTTCTTCCCTACGTATCCCAGCCGTTCCAGCGTGAAGAGGATGCGATAGACAGAGCTTTTAACCAGCTTGGATCGCGCCGCCAAAGTTGCCAGGGTGAGTTCGCGCTCGCCGTCGAAAGTCTCAAGCACGCGCATCATTCGTGCGATTACCTCAATGTGGTTATTGGCCGGCAATTTCCAATGATCCCGCTGAGTAGTTTGCAAGATTTGGGGCTAGGTGTAAAGCGCAATCTGCCTCAGCTCATGAATTGCGTTCTACTGCATAGAACGCCAATTTATTTCAACACAATGTGATAACGCTTGACAACTAGCAGCGCATAGCGATAAAGAATATGTCCGCCCAGGAAGTCGCGTTCTACGCAGTAGAACACATGACCCTGATGCCCAGCCGAGGAGAAAACGTCATGTCGCGATCGATCAAGCCGTCGTTTGGATTGCTGTTCTTGCTTTTAATGAGTCTGCCGCTCATCGCACAAAACGAACGAGGAAGCATTCTCGGACATGTGGAAGATGGTTCAGGAGCCACTGTTGCAGGTGCGAAAGTCACCGTTCGAAACGTGAATACTGGAATCGGAAGCACCTTCCTTACGACGTCCACTGGTGATTATGTGGTCGTGAATTTGATTCCAGGCACTTACGACGTCACGGTTGAAGTCAAAGGTTTTCAAACGGCGGCCGCAAAAGGACTCACTCTGCAGGTTGATCAGACGCTGCGTCAGAATTTCACCGTGCAAGTGGGTACGGTGGAGCAGCAGGTCACGGTCAGCACAAATGGTCAGATGCTGCAATCCGACAATTCGACCATCGGTGGGGTCATCACCGAAGAGCAAATTCAGTCGCTGCCGATCAGCGGTCGAGATTTTACGAATTTGCTGGCAACCAACGCCGGCGTGACGGCAGCGTCTGGTGGCATCCAGGCTACTCTTTTTGATCCTCACGCATTGAACACTCAATTTCAGTCTGTCAGCGTGGATGGGGCGCGGCCAGCTTCGATCAGTTACATCATCGACGGCATCACCGATACGGATCTCTTCTTTAGCCGTCCAACGAACGTTCCGCCCGCCGATACGATTCAGGAGTTTAAGCTACAGAACGGTCTGTACTCAGCTCAATACGGGTTTGGCTCCGGACAAGTCAACGTGGCCATCAAGTCGGGAACCAACCAGTTTAAAGGGGGAGCGTACGATTTCATCGAGAATTCTGCCTTCCAGCCCAAGAATCCCGTCAACACATTTTTGAAATCGCAGATTCCCAATTTTACGGGTCTTCCTAACCCTCCTCGTAAGCAGAACCAGTTCGGCTTCCAACTAGGGGGGCCAGTCTGGATGCCTGGACTGTACAACGGAAAGAACCGAACTTTCTGGTTTGGTAGCTATGAAGGAGGACGCCTCCGGGAAACCACCGCTGCGCAGCAGTTCCAGGTGCCGAGTGCACAAGAGCGGCAGGGAGATTTTTCTGATTGGCCGTTCCCGATTTATGACCCCGCCACGACGGGTTCGTTGCCATCCAGCGCGACGGATCCCACCGGCCGTGCTCAGTTTGCAGGCAACAAAATCCCCTCTGGTAGAATCAGTTCTCAAGGCCTGAGTCTTCTGAATCTGATCTATCCCTCCCCGAACATTACCTGCACTCTGCCGTGCCTGAATTTCGCCGGTAGCGCGACGCATCCTCTGAACACAAATGTGACCACAGCCCGAATTGATCATCGTCTTAATGATAGGGACCAACTCTTTTTTACCGGCAATGCCGGACGCCACAATGAAACCACCCTGTCACCCCTGCCTCTCCTCAGCACAAACGTTGTGGTCCATTCCTATCTTTTCGGATTGCAATACCAGCGAAACTTCACCAATAACTTGGTAGGTCAATTTAAGGTCGGATACACTCGCGAGAATTACAACAATGGTGCCCCTGGTGCGTTTGATTCCAGCGTGCGATCTAAGCTTGGGCTCACGAACGAACCCAATCCCCCCGGGTTCTTCGGAATTCCCATTGTCACCGTCGCATCGTCCTACAACGCTCCCGTGCAGGGAAACAATGCCAATCACGAAACTGATAACGTCTATCAGTATTCAGGAAACATTACTTGGGTGCACGGCCGGCATACATTCAATGTGGGCGCCGAGTTCCGTCGAATTCAACTCCAGAACTTTTCCGGTTTCGGCACTTTCGGCACGCTAAGTTTCAATGGAGCGTATACGTCCTCTGATCCTACGAAGGCTGGCAGCGCGCCGAGCGCCGTAAACGGCAATGCTGCTGCCGATCTGTTGCTCGGATTTCCGCGTACCGTGGCAGCTCCCAGGCCCCTGACGGCTCCTATCAATCTACGCGGCACCGACATGGGTTTTTACTTTCAGGACGACTGGAGGGTCACTCCGCGCCTTACGTTGAATCTCGGAATGCGCTATGAAGTGCCCGTGAGCTTCCATGCTCTCGATAACAGCGGCTCGGTGATAACTTTTGCCAACGGAGGTGGCATCACCTGGGCTGACAAGAACTTCGTTGACACTTACGGCACCAACGATCCCACAGCGCGCGCCATTTATTTTCAGTGTTGCACGAGCAATAAGCTGGTTTCGGGAAGGGTTAATAACTTCTTACCTCGGGTCGGCTTCGCGTTTCGCCCGTTTAGTTCAGACCGATTCGTTGTCCGCGGCGGCTACGGAATGTACGACGATCTGTACATGCGTTTCTACGATACCTCCAACTACGCCGGCAATCTCTTATATGTATTTCAGCGAAACCCGTTTTATGCAAGTACCGTTGCGTCTGGCGCGGAATCGGCTTCGCCCTTTGCTTTGAACACGCTGTTCTTGCCCCCCGTGACGATCGCTCCGAATTCACTGGACTTCACTCCGGGATGGCGGAAAGGTGGCTTTCAATCGGAATGGCCACTGAACAAGCCTCCTTACATTCAACAATGGAGCCTCGATACGCAGTACGCCGTTACACAGGATCTGCTGCTTGATATTGGTTACGTTGGTTCCCGTTCGCTGCATGAACCCATCCAGTACTTTTTTAATGACGGAACCTTGCCTTCCGCGCCGGACACGCTTTCCAACGGTGCAGTTTGTAACAGCCTCGTCGATGCTTCCCAGGCCAGTGGCACATTCTCGGGCTGCACTGCGACGGGGTCTGCGTTTCAGCCGATCGATACCAGAATTCCATTCCCAAATCTTGGGCCCAGTTCTCTGGGGACTTATGCCAACGCCAATGTGCTGTACTCCACGTACAATTCGCTGCAAGTTCGAGTAGAAGAGCGTCTCAGGTACGGACTCAATCTGCGAGCGAACTACACTTGGTCCAGGGCATTGGACATAAATTCTGAAATCGCCACCTTCTCAAACGGCAGCGGCGGAAGCAACGAGATTCAGGACACACACAACCTCGGGGGCGACTATGGTCCGGCCGACTTCGACCAGACTCACCGGGTTGTACTCTCCTATGTGTACGATTTCCCGGTGGGCAAGGGGAAACATTTTTCGCTTGGGGCAACTAATTGGATTTTAGGCAACTGGCAGACGAGCGGCATCGTTACTCTTGCCAGCGGCGTGCCGTTTAGCATCTTTTGTTGTAGCCGCGGCCAGCAGACTGACCTCACGGGTGATCCTTTCGGTGACCGCCTGCGGGCCAATCTGGCAGCCGGACAAGATCCGCATGGAACTCCGCAAACTCTGACCGACTGGTTCAATGAAGCCGCGTTTACTGCGCCTCCTTTGGGATCTTTTGGGAACACTGGGCGCAACATCCTGAGGGCGCCAATGTACCGCAGAGGGGATGTGTCGTTTCTCAAGAATTTCCCATTCGCCGAGCGCCACAACCTGCAATACCGGTTGGACATTTTCAATATCTTCTCGAGCTGGCATTCCGTACAGCGCGTGCCTCAGCACGTGTTCGCGTTCGCCAACTTCGGTGCGCTGGTTCCGCGGCCAGGAACAAGCATCACTGCTCCTTTGGGTGAAGAAAATCTTTGGACGCCGCGCATCATCCAGATGGCGCTCCGCTACACTTTCTGACACTTGCCTGCGCGATGTCGCTCGCATCGGACCGATACGTGCAGAACGAGTTTTTGAAATTGCCATTAACGCTGACCGAGAAGGTTAATGTACAAACGAGTTGGGATCAGATTCAGCTGTTTATGGCTCTGGCTCAGTGTTGCGGCTCTGGGTCAGACCGCAGCCCACCGTGCGGGCGCAGCAAGCGTCAGCGACCGGCATGCACTGGGCGCGGCGCCGTGTGCATGGTCAGAACCGGTACGTAAGCCCGACCAGACCCTCGACGTATCAAGGACGATGGAACTTTTGAAGCGGGACAGCTTCAGATGTCATGCGATGCCCATCACCACTGCTCCGCCTTACACCTGGGCTGAATTCCAGGCACTCGTTGCAGCTGCCGATGCGGTCGGTATCGATGAATGGCCAGTTCTCATTCCTCCCACCGAAGGTAGTTCGGCGCCGTACAAACACAACTTCGTTGCCTGGGTGGAAGAGCTAGCAATGCTTTCTTTGCGCTACCCACATCTACGCGGTGCCAATATCGATGACCTTGACCAAGGAGAAAATGGGAAGCTTTTTTCTCGCGATTACATTTGCCGCATCTTTAAAGCGAAGCAGGCAATCAACCCCAAACTATTGTTCGTACCCACGATTTACAGCTTGGATCGAGCTTTCGCTGACCGCATGAGCGGGTGCGTGGATGGCGTCTGGTTATGGTGGAGCAAGCTGGATACGGTCACCGGGCTAGCGTCGTCGCTGCAGCAGGCCAAAACTGCCGCTGCTGGTCGCTTTCCTGTCTATGGCGGGGTATATGCCCACTGGACGTCTTGGCACAAGCAGGGTCCTCCGGCAGCGCCGATTTTCGAGCAGACATTGCAGCAGACGTGTGAGTTGGCCGACGGTGCCATCATATGGAAGATCTCACTGGAACCTCCGGATCCGCTGCTTCAAATCGCCCGAAGCCTCACCCGCGAGGGCACTTCTTCTGTAGGTGGGCGATGCGGCGATGCTCGGGCTAAAGCCGCGGAGAAGTCGCAATGACGCGGCGCGATTGGCTCCGTTACGTGGGTTCCAGCCTCGCGGCTCGGCCGTTTTTGCCAAAGAACAGGATCTACCTGATTGGCCAAAGAGATCGAGAGAAAGACGGAGAGGGCAACACCATGTCGTCGAAGCCATCTGGAACAGCTCTGCTTTCGACGCGCGGCAGATTTCTTCACTGGTCACCTGAGGAAGAGCGCTATTGGTTTTTCGATGCGAAGGATGGGCTTGACCGTTTCCGTAAACTTGCGGCAACTCGTCGCGATGTCTGCGGCTTCATCGAGTTGACTCGCTCCGGCACCGGCCTACCTGTCTATGGATTCCGCATGGGAACTGGTCCGAAACAAATTGCGATTATGTCAGGCATGCACGGAGATGAACCTACTGGGCCACGCGGCCTGCTGGCATATCTCGATGCCTTGTTAAACGGCACAAAGCCATTTGACACTCAGCTTGACTCTTCCCGCGTCTTAGAAAAGGTCACGTTGCACGTATTTCCCCTGGTCAATCCTGGGGGAGCCCAGCGTTTCTCCGAACACTTTCCCGACTCCTGGCATGGAACATGGATCCCAGAATGGACCTCAGAGAACAAAGAAAGATTTTTCGCGGAAGCCAACGAGCCGAATCATTTTTTCTACGGAACCTACGTGAAGAAGCCGCCTATGCGCTTTACGCCAGAGCAGATTGCAGAATGGGAATCCACGGGAAATCTTCTTGGCTCCAGCCTCACCGACGACGGCCTGGACATGTGGTTCGATTGGGGTGACACTCATGGTCCGCAAACACGAGCATTGAAGGAAATACTAGAACGGGTGCGTCCCGCGGTCTTTGCCGATTTTCACAATTTCATGTATCCCACAGAGGTGTTTGCACCCACGGTGTACTCGACGGGAGTTCTGGCGCAACTGGAAACGGAACTTGCCGTAGCCCTGCAGCATGCATGGACGGCACAGAAGCTTCAGTTCCACGATCGTCCACCACGTCCATATGCCAAACCTGCGGAAAGATACTACGAAGACTATTGGGTCCACCAGCTTGGCGCACGGGTTTTGATCGTGGAGTTCAATGGGGGCATGCTGGCGACTGAGGGCGCTGAATACGAAGCGGTTCCCGCACAGCGCGCTCTCACGCGTCGTGAATCGTTGGCATCAGCCTTTTTTGCAGCTCATGCTTTTGTGAATCGAGCGATGGAGTTGCCGCTATGACAAGGGAGATGCCGGCTTATATCAGGCGTCTCAATCGGGATCGTGACCTCCAACTTATTTCGCCTGCGGAAAGCGTCAGCCAGGCATGAGGACTCTCGATTGGGCGGTAGTTGGACTGTATTCCCTGTGCGCATTGCTCATAGGGATCTACTTTACCCGCCGGGCCAGCCGTGGAATTGAAGGTTACTTCATGGCCGGTCGTTCATTGCCCTGGTGGGCTATCGGTTTTTCGGCAGTCGCCACGTTTACGTCCGCGGGATCGGCCTCAGCTTTCACCATGCTGACCTTCTCTGACGGGCTCCTCGGAAATTGGTGGTGGTGGATTCCGTGGGTGATCTGGATGCCGCTAGTGGCAGTGCTCTGGTCGAAGTTCTGGCGGCGACTCAAGATCGTTTCTACCGCTGAATTTGTTCAAGTGCGTTACGGAGGCCGTGCTGCAAGCGTGTTCCGTTCGATCGCCGCCATCTATTTCAGCTTTGGCTGGGCGGTCCTGCTCATGGCGTACGTTACCGGATGGCTTACCCACTCGGTCGGACCCATTCTCGGCTGGAGCAACGGTACGGTGATAGCTTTCGCTGCGAGTCTCACTTTGGTCTACACCGTCCTGGGCGGACTGCTAGGCGCCGTTTATTCCGAAATATTTCAGTTTGTCCTTTTCATCCTTGCCAATCTCATCTTTATTCCGTTTCTGATCCACCGTATGGGAGGCCTTTCCGCAGTCTATTCGGCTGTGGCCCAGAACGCTGGAACATCATTCTTCGACGCCATTCCCCCGGGTGGTGAGTTCAGCAAACTGACGATCTTGGCCTTGGTACTGCAAGGTTTGTTCTTCGCTGCTTCTCCCGCTGGCGGCGAAGGCTTCACAGCGCAGAAGTTTATGGCGGCGCGCAACGAGTTCCACGCCCAGGTTGGACAGCTCTTCAATGCTCTCCTGTCGCTGGTCGTGCGCGTAATCCCGTTCTTCTTTCTTGGATTGATTGCCGCTGCGGCTTTCCCTCGTCATTCCGTCGCCGGCGAGCAAGTATGGGGCGAGCTGGTGCGGAGATACAGCTTTCCAGGGCTGACCGGATTGCTAGTAGCGGGGGAATTGGCTTCGTATCAGTCGGCCATCAGCACGGAGATGAATTGGGGAGCTTCCTATCTAATCAATGACCTCTACAAACGGCTGATCAAAAAAGAAGCTAGCGACCGTCACTATGCATGGGCCGGCAGGATTGCGACGCTCTTGCTGCTCACCCTCGCCGTGTTTGTCGGCTACGTGCTTGTGCACGAAATGATGTCCTGGTTTCTCTTCATCAACAATGTGATGATCGCCTTCATTCTTCCGCTCGCATGGCTGCGGTTTTTCTGGTGGCGGCTGAACATCTGGGGAGAGATCGCTGCTCTGGTGATCGGTCTTCCCATGAGCTACATCATCTGGTTTCCACTGGGCTATGCCAGTCGCCCTTTCTGGCAGGGCTTTCTCATGATCTTTGGCGCGGGATGGATTGTAATCATTGCGGTAACCATGCTGACGCCGCCGGAAAAGAAAGAGGTCCTGGAGAATTTTTACCGGCTTTGTCGGCCGCCAGGTCTGTGGGGAGAGATCACGCGTGTTCTTCCCGACGTGGAGCGGCAAGCTGCTCGCGTCGAGCTGCGCCGAGACATTTACGAATGTGCATTGGGAATTATCTTTTGCGCAACCAGCACGGCGGCCACTGCCGAATTCTTTGGCAGGCACTGGCGAGGCGCCATCGTGAATATGGCTATAGCAGGTGCGAGCTTTTTCATTTTCCTACGCAGGTGGAAACGGCGTGGCGTCTTCGGAGCCCTCCGCGGATCGGCAGTTTCACAGGAGGATGCAGCGCCTGTCGCGCCATAAAGTAGCGATGAAATTGCTGAATTACTACCCGCAATGGCAAACGACTGCGCACCTTGGGACCATCGTTGCGGAGAAAATATTGGATCTCACAAAAGCTTTTCCGGCAGATTCGCGGTTCAGCTCGGTCTCCGCTCTGCTGCGCGCCGGAAGGGATTCGATGCTCCGCGCCCAACGGCACGTCAACGAGGATGCCAGTTGGATCAAGACGGGTCCCATGATCGATGAAATCCGATATGGGCCACCGGTGGACGAGCGGTGCCGAATCTTTTGTGTCGGCCTCAATTATGCAGACCATGCAGCCGAGAATAAGTTGCCTCCGCCTGAATCCCCCATTTTCTTCTCGAAATTGGCGTCGGTTGCGATCGGCAATAAGGAACAGATTCCTTTGCCGGTAATAAGCCAGCAAGTGGACTACGAAGCAGAGTTCGCGTTCGTGATCGGATCCCGCACTAAGCGAGTGTCAGTTGAGGATGCTTGGCGCCACATAGCGGGCTTCACCATTATGAATGACGTGAGCGCGCGAGATTTGCAGTTCCAAGATAAACAGTGGTTTCGCGGAAAGAACTGCGACGGCTTTGCTCCGCTCGGTCCATGGCTGGTTACGACCGATGAAGTCTCCAATCCCGATAATCTCGCAATCACACTGCGGCTCAATGGCGAAGTCCGTCAGAGCTCAAATACCGGACAATTGTTTTTCAAACCGGCACAGTTGCTTTCGTTCTTGTCGCAGACGCTCACGCTGGAAGCCGGTGATGTCATTAGTACCGGCACCCCAGGAGGTATCGGCTACTACGCTGACCCGAAGGTTTTCCTGAAAGACGGCGATGTAGTGGAGGTTGAAGTGGATGGCCTTGGCGTATTACGTAACACAGTGATCCAGGAAACGGATCTGGAACCGTTCTCCAGCGAGGATAGTTCGAGATGAGCGGGTTGCTCCGCACAGTGGCGATCATAGCGATACTAGCTGGCCTGTCCGTCGCGACTGCGCAACTTGCCCAAGTGTGGCAGACCCGACCTCCTGAACATCTTTCTCTGAAATCGCCACTAAACGACACAAGTCTGGCTGAGGGCAAAAGCACAACTAATCTGACAATGTCCAAGCGGAGCAGGGGCACGTCGTGAACTATGTTTTGGAAGTGATTGTCTGTTCCGTCCAAGACGCGCTTCAGGCTGAGCGCGGTGGCGCTACTCGTCTGGAAATTATTCGCGATCCTGCGAGGGGTGGCCTCACGCCTTCTGTGAAGCTGGTTGAGGAGATCCTGGACGCGGTGCGCATACCCGCGCGAGTCATCTTGCGAGAAAAAGACGACTACCAAATCACGGAAAACACTGAGCTCGACCAACTCTGCTCGCGGGCCCTCGAAATGGCACGCCTGCCATTGGATGGATTGGTGCTGGGATTCACTCATCAAGGCAAAGTTGATCTGCATTCCACGACTCCCATTCTCGGCTGCGTGCCCGGGCTGCACGCAACGTTTCACCATGCATTCGAAACAATCCTGCATCCGCTGCACGCGATCTCGGAGCTGAAGACGGTGTCTCGTATCGATCGCATTCTTACGCATGGCGGAGACGGGGACTGGCGTGAGCGAGTACGTCGCCTGGAGGTATATCGGAAGAGAGCCCATCCGCAGATCCAGATTCTTGCCGGAGGAGGGCTCAACCTTGAGCACGTGAATTCAATTCGCCAACAGACACGGGTTCGGGAGTTTCATCTCGGCAAAGCGGTGCGCCTACGGGAAAGCCCGCTTGGCAGCGTTGTTGAACTAAAGGTTAAAGAGTTCGCAGCGCTCTTGCGAAGGAACGACGTGCATCAATCGTGACCCGTTCGCGTAGAGGAAATTACTAACAGGAAGAAATTGTTGTGGATTTTTCAGAGCCAACTTTAACTGATGTTCAACCGCCACGACTCCGGCGCAGCCTGAGCCTATGGAATCTCCTGATCTATGGGATCGTTCTGATTCAGCCGACAGCCCCGATGCCAGTATTCGGCATTGTGAACAACGAAGCCCGCGGGCATGTCGTCACCACACTTTTGATCGGCATGGTGGCTATGTCATTCACGGCGATCAGTTATGGACGGATGGCCAGCGCCTACCCAAGCGCGGGCTCCGCCTACACCTACGCCAGCCGTGAGCTCCGTCCCATAATGGGATATATCACCGGGTGGGGAATGTTGATGGAATACATCTTCAGTCCCCTGATCTGCGTGATCTGGTGCAGTAAGGCAGCTCAGAACATAGTTCCGGCGCTACCATATTGGGGAGCGGCCGCATTCTTTGCGCTCCTCTTCACGGTTCTCAACCTTCGCGGCATCCGCACCTCGGCGAGGATCAATGAAGGAATGGCAGCGGCGATGACTGTGGTCATCGTCATCTTCTTCATCGCCGCATTCAGATACCTGCAGCATCAGGGTCCGCAGAGCGCGAAGTTCTACACCCATCCGTTTTACGATCCGGTGATGTTTTCGCCCGCCGCATTGTTCTCCGGCACATCGATCGCTGTCCTCACGTACATGGGTTTCGATGGCATCACAACCCTCTCTGAGGAAGCTAAGAATCCGCGCCGGGATATTCTGCGGGCCACTGTCCTAGCGTGCCTCATCACTGGCGTTGTAGCCTCGCTTGAAGTCTATGCCGCCCAGCTCATTTGGCCACGCGGAGAAGGCTTCTCACCGCAGACAGTGGACACCGCTTATGCCTATGTTGCCGGAAGAGCGGGCGGGCCTCTCCTGTTTCACCTCATCAATTCCACTCTGCTACTGGCGAATATCGGCTCTGGGATGGGCGCACAGTTGGCGTCGGCTCGCTTGCTCTACGGTATGGGTCGTGGGAAAGCGATTCCCGAGAAGTTTTTTGGTGTGCTTGAACCGCGGCGCCGGATTCCTGCTAACAACGTAGTGTTGATCGGTGCTGTGGCACTAATGGGGGCTTGTGCGATCAGCTATACGCGCGGCGCTGAGCTACTCAACTTCGGGGCCTTTGTTGCATTTATGGGTGTCAACGCGGCGGCGTTCGCACGTGAGCTCCGCAATGAACCCAGGAGAAGACCCCTGCATCTTGTTTCGCCCGTAACAGGCTTTTCGATTTGCCTATTCCTTTGGTGGAATCTCAGCCTTCAGGCCAAGCTCTTCGGAATACTGTGCCTCGCCGTCGCCATGGCTTACGCCGCGTATGCTTCTCATGGTTTTCGCGACGGACTGTTGCAGTCTGAAGCACCAGCGCAGGATTGAATTCATGAATGGGAGACTCACCACCATCAAGCTTTCTGGGAGTATAACGAAGTTCAGTTACAAGCGGGGATTCGAAAAATTTGCACTAGCTGATGGCAGAGGTCGAGACATTGAGGGGAACTTTGATTGCAGTTTGATGGAAGCAGGGAGGTACCGAGATTGGCCAAGAAGAATAAGTCCTTTAGTATCAGGATAAAGCAGCGGATTTTCAAGGAAAGTGCGCGCCCCTTATCTGATCTCTCTGGAACGACATGTTTATTATGGTTCTTCGTCTTGATCATCGATGGCATGTTTATCGGGCAACATGCGCTGATGCAGGATACGAGAAACTAGAATGCCTCCGCGCTCCTGGCGGTAAAACACGACGTGCTGGCCATGCTCCAGACGGTGCAGGCCAGGGCGAACGTCATCACAAAGTCGGCCTATCGCGGGATTGTTGGCCAGCGTCTGGCAACAAACCTGAAGCTCGCCGATGTAGTGGGTGGCTTGGGTCTTGCCCCATGTGCGAAGGGTGTAGTCGCCGATGCTCAGCAAGTCGGCTTCAGCACGGCGCGAGAAACGAAACCTAGCCACGGCTAGCGCGACGACGCGGGAAGCTTGAGGGCCTTACGGACACGCCCAAACACGTCACCCTCGGCGACACCGCTGGCGTCGCCTTCGTCGATGGCCGCTCGCAGCGCGACAAGCTTCGCTTCGTACTGCTGTTCCTCGCGCTCCAAAGTCCGCAATCCGGCGCGCACGACCTCACTGGCGTTTTCGTAGCGCCCAGTCTTAACCTTCTTGGCGACGAAGCGGTCAAGTTCGTCGGTCAAATTGACGTTCCTGGTAGGCATGGTGGCTGGCCCTTCTGTAGACGTGAATTTCGAAACCATCATAGCGCGATTGGCAAAGTTTGCCAATAGCCATCTGCAGCGAAGCTATTGCGGGGACGGGACTTCAACCCCGATCTCCTACGTGACAGGTAGGAGCTCCTATTCAAAGTGATTGAAGTGCGGTGAGGGGAGCTGATTTCTGCGGCTCAGCCGTGACAGTGTAGGATTCTAACCAACTGAACTACGTCCCCAGCCGTGAAATCAGCAACTTACCGTAAAACGTTGCAAACAAGCCGTTTGCAAGTTTCGCATACAGCGCACTGTTCGCTTGGATTGCCTACAGTAGCAGTTCTTCCTGGAAGAACCGCCCATAAACCGCCCATAAAAATCAGTGCGCTCATGCGAGATACATACTAACACAGATGCGTCCGTGAGGCGACAGCGGCCTCGCGAAGCAACCGAAGCATAACCAAATTCGCTGGTGATTGGAAAGTGATGGAAAATGCTGGCGCGAATTGTCGGTCATCAAAATTAAATCTGCGCCGCATAGATGGTCCGTACCTTCAGCGCATGCCTCCAGCGAGTGGCTGTTCGGTTGTATCGGACCGAGATGGATTGCGATCGATAGCTCGATGTAACAGCATTCATCCGACCGTGGCTGTGATCCGACCGTGGCCGGCTTCGGTCGCGCAGCTGTCGGCCAGGTGTACCGATGATGAAGACCGCCGATGCGAGGCAAGGCCCGAGGTTGGCGTGGTTCGGTCGGGCGTGGCTCAACCGGCCGGCCCGCCGGCGTTGTCTTCTCCAGGCCGATGTGCGTGCGGTCTTCCTGGTAATAGGCGATATATTCGCGCCCCAGTCGCCGGAGGTGTTGATCGTTCAGCGGGATTACGTGATCAAGCACTTCACGGCGAACACTGCCGACCCAGCGCTCCGCCACTCCGTTCTGCCACGGGCTCCGAACGCTGGTGCGAATGGGTTTCATGGCACTGGCATGGAGAAACGCGACCACATCGCCGCCGAACTTGGTGTCACGGTCGAACAGGACGTAGCGGTAAGGACAGGGAAGCGGCAGAGCCTCGCGCAGTTGCTGTACGATCCAGTCGCTGGCCGGATGCTCCGTGACGTTGAAGTGTAGGATCCGTCGGCGACCATGCTCGATAACAAAGAAGCAGTAGAGGGTGCGAAACGTCAGGCTCGGAACCGTGAAGAAGTCGAATGTGGCGATTACCTCGCGGTGGTTGTTGAGAAAGGCCAGCCAGCGCTTCGCTCTGCCCTCATCCCGACAACCGTTTAGGTTGTGAAGATAACGCGAAACCGTGGGCTCGGAAATCTCGCACCCGAGCTGGAGCACTTCGCCGTGAATGCGAGGCGCACCCCATGTTGGATTCTCCGCCTTCATGCGTCGAATTAACTGGCGGATCTGTGCATTCACCTGTGGTCGCCCCGGTCGACGTCGCTGAGACCGCCACCGCCAAAACCGCCGGAATCCGGCACGATGCCAGGAAACCACGGTCTCCGGCTTAACGATGATCAGGGCTTCGGACCAGCCCTCCCACAGCCGGCGGAGGACAATCCAGAACAGCCGATCGAGGCGATCCAGTTTGGGCCGGGGCTGCTTCCGCTTGAAGACGGCGAGTTGCTGGCGAAGAGCGACGGCTTCCAGGGCGAGTTTGTGACGTGGCAGAAAAAGGGAGCGCAGGTAAGCCACCACCGCACGGGCAAGGGTAACCATGGTTCGATCTTAGTTGAAGGGTGCCCCGTAAGTAACAGATAGAATGGTAGCGCTCCAACCGCTTGATTTTCATCCGTGATGGCATTTTGATGACCCACAGGGATCGAAGGGAGAGCGAAAGACGCCATCTCCATTGTGTTCCAGTCTTTTCAGGAGGCGAACGATTCGCCACTCGCGCTCGAAAGAGTACTTCATCCTCTTGCGGAACATCACGCCCGCGCCCTCGTCCTCAAGCGCCCCGAGGGCGCTGCCGAATGGCTCATCGCTATACGACATTTTTCCGAGTCGGCCGCGAGGCATCAGTTGCTGCACAAATCCAGCGTGCGCCGTGTCGAATCCCACGACGAATCCCTTGCCGTGGTCGGCATACTCCCTCCACATTCGTTCGGAATCCGCGACCTCCGTTAAACAAAAGCATCCGAGCTCGTCCTTGACGATGGTGGACCGGTTCAGCGCAGCGAGCGCCCGCTCTTGCGCTCGGCGGTCGGTCGAAAGAGCCGCAACCATCATCGAGGCCGATAAGCCTGATCTGCTGACCTGAAATCCTGTCGATATTGCAAACCGCCAAATCTCACCAGAGGTTCCGAAGATTGCGTATTCCGGCTGGAGTTCGTGATCATCATCGAAGGCGGTCCTTTGACTGAAGCGGACCCGGCAGTCCTTCAGAATGTGCAGGCGATCCGGATGCAGGTACTTGAACAGAACGGGCGGAGGAGGATGTTCCCAAGGTTTCATCCAAAGGAGGATAACAGAAGAGTTCGCTTGGACGTGTACCGATGACTGCGTTCACGGGTACTTAAACTCCCGGGAAGTCCGCAAACCGTCCATGTGGAGGCTAGTACCGACTTCAATACGTGGACAGGAAAGAAAAGAGCGTTGAATGAGCAAGAGTTTGACATCGAAGCCAAACATTGGACGGTAAACATGAATCCGCTAGTTTGTACATTCCGTATAGAACCCGCCTGACAGGTTCAGAACCTACGCCACCTGGCGATTCGAGTGTCGCACAATCGTCTGCCTCCGCCGCGCACTTCAGATCACAGGCGCGTGTCCGATCGGAGAAAGGAACCGAACTGGCCACCGTCCGGGCGGCGGAAAAAGGGGGCAGGTCAAGCCCCACCTCCGGCAAGAGAAGTGTCTGCGGGTTGCAGCCGCAAATAGAAGCGAACGGCTTACTGAAGCGTGAAATTGACCGCGGTCGAATGAAACAGGCCCCCTGTGTTCGCCCGTATTGTGACTCCTGTTTGGCCGGTGACAGCGATGTTGAGGCTTCCTTTGGTTTGAGAACTTAGCGTATTGGCGTCGCCAGAGTACTGGGCCGTGAAACTGTGAATACCCACAGACAGGCCGCCGACCTGGAATTGTGCGACTCCGTTTACGACCGGACTGTTAACGGAGAAACCGCTACTACCATCCACAAAGATGGTGACAGTTCCTCCGGCTGCTTTCGAGGAAGTGACATTAGCCATGAGGTTCACGACAACACCAGAAATCGGATTAAGAGGAACCTTCACGCTGGGAGTAGACAGAGTAATGGATGTTGGCACCGGCCCACCACCACCGCCGCCTCCGGCAGATCCTCCGCCGCAACCGACAAAGCCGAGAAACAACAAGATGCAAAAGGCGAGGGCGGCGCCAAAGGCCAAGTGATTGCGGCGAAGCCGGACCTGAAGCAGAAACAAAAAGAATAGCGCGAGCGCCGACGCTGTGGCGAGCAGCCAAAAGAAGCGCGGTGTCAAGTAAGGAAGAGGAGGAGGGAGCGGCGGAACTGCACTTGTCGTGGGGCTGGAAGAAGGCGCGAGAGTTGAAATCGTAAGAGTCGAGGTGGCAGCGGTGCCGTTAGTCAGGTTGACTGTGCCGGGCGAAAAACTGCAGGAAATGCCCAGGGGTTGCGCTTGACCGAGGAGGTTGAGCGGAGGACATGTGAGCGTTACGGGGCTGGAAGCATTGCTTGCCGGTGTGACGGTGATGGTAGCAGTGGCGGAACTGCCGGCGGTGATGGATGAAGTGGGGAGATTTGCAGAGAGATTGAAGTCCGGAATATTTACGTTGACGTTGAGAGTGGTAGAGCCGCTCTGAAAGTAATTCGCATCTCCATTAAACAGGGCAGCAGCAAAACTGGAAAACTGCGGAACAAAACTGATGGAAGCGCGCAGTGCTAAGTTTCCAGACGAATCGGTGGTTGGGGTGTAAGAAACCGTGCCTGAAATCGGACTGTTGTTGTAATAAAACGTAACGGAATTGGGTAAGGTCGGACCTGTGGAGACGGTGGAATCGACAAGGGCCGTGAGGGTGATGCTGGTGCCGTATTGGACATTGGTTGAATCGGCAGAGAGCGCCGTTGTGGAGCCGTAGAACACTCTTGTGGTCATGGGCGCTGATGCGGAAGGCGCATAATTCGAATCGCCGTTGAACTTTGCGGTGTACGTGTGCGTCCCAGCCGTCGTTTGGGAAACGGGCAGCGTCACATACAGAAACGGTCCGTTTGCTTGCCAGGCACAATTTGGCGTCCCCTGCAAAGCGATCGTCCCGTCCAAGAACGTAAAGTTGCAACTAGGCATTACGCCGAAGAAACTCATGGTAAGGATGACTCCAAGGTTAAAAGGTGTAGCCACCTGAGGTGGTAGCGGTGGGTTTGAAGATATGATCCTCGTTGGACCCGGAGTGACGGTAAGCGAATAGGTGTTTGAGCTCGCATTGAAACTGTTGTCGCCACTGTAGCTCGCTGATAATACGTGGGACCCGCCGAGAAGTTGGATCGCAAGGTCCTCTGCAAAACCGGAGCTGTTCAATGCGAACGTGCCTGCATCGAGGGGCGCTGGAGCACCGCCGTTCAAGCTGTCCGTGACAGTAACCGTTCCAGTGGGACAATTCGGAGGAGTGCATAGGGGCTGCTCCGGGAAAGTAAGCGAGGCGATGGCATTGCCAACGTCAAATCGTGCGAGATAGGGTGAACCATAGGCAATGCTCGTCGGGGTGTTTCCCGTTTCTTTACCAGTGGATGGATCAAAAACGGGAATGCTAATCAGGGTCTTGCTACCTTCTGTGGTGATATTGACAGGTATGGAAGGCCTCGAGTCACTCGGCCCAAAAGTTCCGTCACCCTGGTAGTGAGCAGTGAGATTATAAGTTCCTCCCGGCAGGATGACGCTAGCACCTGTAGCTGTACCGTTGCTCAGTGATAGGGCTTCGATTCCCAGAGAGGCGCCCGGACTTCCCGGAATCGGACTAGGAGTTGCAACCAATGCGACTTGCCCTGTGGGGGTCCCGGTTGCGCCGGAGCCTGGGGTCACGCTGCTGCTAACGCCAATTGGAGTGCCGTGCGCGATGCCGCTAATTGAGGTGACGGCATTCCCGTTTACGCTGGCGCTCAAAGTCGTGGTGGACGCGAGCAAGTTCACCGAAGACCAATTGTTGACGAGGTTTTGCGCGTTGACCGACCCCAGCCCCGTGGCCATGTCATACCCTGCAGTGGCAGTCCATGCCTCGGTTGTTGAATGACTCGGGTCGACCAGCACGCCGTTGCTG
>Ga0193729_1000088_pt1 | contig 40451 bp, 35 predicted proteins | sample U1c2metaG_FD_143036 | JGI IMG/M metagenome (GOLD analysis project Ga0193729, IMG submission 143036) | Soil microbial communities from a riparian zone of the East river system, Colorado, United States - U1c2 | ecosystem: Environmental > Terrestrial > Soil > Riparian zone | place: USA: East River...
TTGTCCGATCCATTGTTTGTAGGTTTCCGCTAGATAGCCGGCGTCGAACCAGGCCAGCGCGTCGGAGTGGCCCGAAGACTCTGCGGAAGTCGCGCGAGCATTGAGCCGCGCGAGAAGTTCTTTCGCCGCGAGTGGGTCTTTGCGCGCGTAGAGAGTGGCGCGGCGAAGGGTTTCCATTCGAACGAGGACGGGCGCGTCCGGCGCGAGGATTTCCAGCGTGTCGCGGACGAGGTTTTTCGTGTCGTAATTTTCGCCGCCACTGAGGTTCCAGTCGTGGCTAATCCATGGCAAGGACTTGGCCTGGCCAATCTCGATGGTGTGGCAAATCAGGGGCGGACCTGCCTGCCCGACGTTTGCGAAACACAATGCAGCCGCTACCAGAACGATGGCGAACCGCGGGGAACGAATCTGTTGGAGTGTCATGGATTTTCTAATCTCCCTTCGGAATTGTTGCGACCTACAGGAGACAAGACGCCCGGAGATGGAGGGGTGTTAACAGACGGAAATCGTCTATTTCTTTGTCTGTTCTTCCAATTCCTTGACTAAGCGCGCTCCCACACTGTTGAAACCCGTGAGCAGGCCGCCCCAGCGGTGCGAATCACTCCAAAGATTTTCTCCTGTCTTGGGGTCAATGACCCTCAAATACGCATAACGAACGGGAGCCTGCTTATTGTAATTAGGAATCGGATCGACATCTATTTTCCCGTGAACGTCGATGGTGCCAGTCTGCCCTCCTGACATGATGATGTAGCCTCCCTTATACTGGTCGGCGGAAAGCAGTAATATTAAGTCGGCCATCTTACGGTCTTGAACGATCTGAAATCGTCCCCACTTCTTAATCTCATTCAATGCCCTCTTGGCTACGGCGTCCACTCCAGTCCGGTCGTCAAAGTAGATAGATTTAGCCGACATAATCCTCGGGGATTGAGCTAATTGCTTCTGGGCTTGAACTGATATTGGGAGTGGCAAACTTGCAAGGATGAAAACCGCGAGGAGGTAGGCGGTGGTGCGCATTTGCGCCTCCGAGAGTCTTAGCGAGAGATTACACCCTGCTCTTGCAAGGGTTCAAATGAAGGCCGGACCGAAGCCCCACTTCAATCCTTAATCTTTAGCATTGGGCGGGCGCTGAGACCAGTCGCGTTCGTAGGTGCGCCACAAGTTGATGTCGCCGAAACCGAAGGAACTCCACCAAGCGTCCAGCATGGGGCGATCGAGGCGCAGGATGCCTTCGCGCGATACGCCTGCTGGGGGCGGAGCGAGCGAGGCGAGGCGGTCATAGACACCGGGGCGATCCGCATCGCTGACGCGAGAGAGCAAGTGCCAAAGAGTGAGCGCGTCATTCTCGCGCGCGTCCACGAGAAGGATACCTAACAGGGCATTGCGCTCGGCCGGCGTGGTGGATTGAAAGTCGAAGCGAGACAAAGCGTCCCGAAAAGATGCGGGCGCATCTTCCATGTACGGCGTGCCGGGGCCGATCTTCGGCCGTGTCTGACAGATGGCGCCAGCGGGAATGAAGGATTCGTGGCCGTTGAGCTTGAAGCCGACCCAGCCCATGGTGGTGCGCAGGAGTCCGGCGCCGGAATCGTCCACGTGCAGGGTGTAGACGCAGCCGAGATCGACGGCGACGGCGGAAGGTGTATCCACGACAAATTCGCCTGGAGGCGCCCAGATAGTGGCGTGAATCGTGCCGCGCTCGAGAGAAAGCCGCTTCCGGCCAGGGCCGTTTGTAACTAAGCGGAGGCGCGATCCCGCGTCGACGTCGACGCGGCCCGTTTCATCCAGCGTAATGGTGGCCCGCGAGGAGCTATCGGTCACAAGCGTTTGGCCAATTCCCAGCTTTACTGGACCCGACTTCTCACCAACGGAATGCCATCCAACCCGCGGTATGCCTTCCAGACGTGCAACGGCCCACGATGTCCGAGCATTTCCCGTGGGTTTTGGGCGCAGGACAAGTAACACCGCGGCGGCAAGCAGAAGGATCGCGGCCACAGCGCCGAGTTGATACGACCACCGCAAATTGAAAAAACTCCTGCGCTGTCTCACCGGGCGGATGTCTGCAATCTTCTCGAATGAAGGCGCAGGCTGATTCTGCCGGTAGCGACCCAGCGCCGTTTCCAGTTTTTGAACTTCCGGGTCTGGCTCTCCGGAGCGGTCCCACAAATAGTCGTCCTTCATAGTTTGTTTCTTCTCGCTCATGTTGCGCTCAATCCTTGGCTATCCGCCGCCTGGTCCAGTTTTTCTCGCAAGAGCCGCATGCCACGAAAAAGATTGACGCGAACCGAACCATGCGTCAGCCCCGTGCGCTCCGCGATCTCCGGCCCGGTCATCCCCTCGACCAGCCGAAGGATGAGCGGTTCGCGGTAAGGCTCCGGAAGAGCACGGACCAAGGCCAGAATCACGTTAGCCTCCAGCTCGGCGGCGTGGTTGGTTGTCCGGCTCTCGGCCTGATTCTCGGAAACGGGCTCGGTGGCTTCCTCGACAGGAATCGCCTTGCGGAAGTAGTCGTTTGCTCGGTTCCGCGTGATGGTGCCCAGCCACGCTCCGAAGCGAGAAACATCGCGCAACGCATGGAGCTGCCGTAGCGCCAAGAGGAAAACTTCCTGGACGAGGTCATCTACTTCGCGCGGGGGGACTCGAGCGAGAAGAATGCCGTGGACCATCCGCGCATAACGGTCGTAGAGGCATCCGAACGCGGGGCGATCACCGTTGCGAGCGGCGCTGACGAGCGAGTCCTCCTCGCGCGGTTCGGCGACAGGCCAGACGGTCACAGTCTGACGTTCCATGCTTGAGGTTCGAAAGTCAATACTGTATCCCACGTCTAAGCCATCGAGTGTCAAAGTCCGTTACGAGAGTAAGACGCCCGGAAAGGGGGAAGTGTTAACATAGACGCTTCCTGCATTTTGCGATTCCATCGCTTGATTGTTGAATGGCAAGTGGTTACGCGAACCCTCAGCTGGGATTATTTCCGCCGTGACAACAGATTTAGGGTTTCCTGCGTCCAATGGAGTGGAATACAAAAACCGGAAGGACCCCCGGCCATTGGGACAGTTATTGCTTCGCGAAGCTGTTTGCCCGGGAGCAACGCCATCGGAGTAGCGGTGTTATACTCTGGAAGTTGGGCTCCGATCGGATCGGGGCTGGCGGAAGAACGTTCATCTGAGATGAAAAGGGCTGCGGGGGCCGGACTAGAGGAGCAACCGAAATGGGAGAGCAGGTAAGAGAGCTTTTTAACTGGGCGCGGCGCCGCAAGATACTCGCGGCGGTATTTGTCGCGTTCACGCTGGCAGTTGGCATCCTGATCGGGTCGGTCGTTTCCGGCCGCGTCTCAGCGATGAAGAGTATTGGATTTTCGGGTACAACGGCTACGGCTCTGGCGGTGCCGGACCCGATACCGTCGTCTAGCTCCTTTGCAGGGATCGTTAATCGAGTGGAACCCGCGGTGGTGAACATTGCCACGACACAAGTGATGGAGCGCAAGCCGAGTTCGAAGAAGCGCCGCTCGCAGCCGTACGATCAGGAAGATCCAATGCAGGACTTCTTCGATCGATTCTTCGATGGACGGCCGGACGGGCCGCCACAGGCGGAGCGAAGCCTGGGCTCGGGCGTGATCGTGGACAAGCGCGGGTACATCCTGACGAACAACCACGTGGTAGAACAAGCAACGAAAATCCAAGTGCAATTGAACGGGGATACCACCAGGTACACGGCCAAGCTCGTCGGCGTAGATGAAGATACGGACCTGGCGGTGATCAAGATTGATGCGAGCAAGGAACTGCCCATCGCGAAGCTCGGGAATTCGGACGGCGTGCAGGTTGGCGACTGGGTCCTCGCGATTGGCAGCCCCTTCGGACTCCAGGCTACGGTGACCGCGGGAATCATCAGCGCAAAAGACCGCGGCGGAATCGGGCATCAGTTCCAGAGATTTCTGCAAACCGATGCAGCGATCAATCCGGGGAATTCGGGCGGACCGCTGGTGGACCTGGCCGGCCAAGTGATCGGGATCAACACCGCGATTATTACCGGCAGCCGCGGGTATGAAGGCGTGGGTTTTGCACTGCCCTCAACCACGGCCATTAACGTTTACGACCAGATCATCAAGCAGGGCCGCGTCACGCGCGGGTCCATCGGAGTCAGCTTCCAGGAAGAGCTGAGCACGAACGCAATTACACTGAAATCGCTGGGCGCTCCTTACGGCGTGGTGATTGAAGCCGTCGAGCCGGGAAGTCCGGCGGAGAAGGCCGGATTGAAGGGCGGCGACGTGATCACCAGCGTGAACGGTCAGCCGGTGAAGACCGGGAATGACCTGGTGAACCCCATTGCGCAGGCGCCCATTGGCAGCAAGGTGAAGCTGAACTATATTCGCGACCGCGCGCAGAAAGAAGCAACCGCTGAGGTTGGAGACCGCACGCGGGTGTTCCCGAATACGGCGGGGCGCATGGGCGATCAACCTGGCGAAACAGCGCCGACGGAGTTTGGCCTGCACGTGGAAGAGTTAACGCCGGAGCGCGGGCACCGCGTCGGAATGGAAGGGCAAAAGGGCGTGCTGGTGACCGAGATCGATCCAGCGTCGTTTGCCGATGATTTGGGATTCACCCGCGGAGACGTGATTTCGACGATCAACGGTGAGGCGGTGAGTTCCGTATCCGATCACCGCAAGGCCGTGTCAAAACTAAAGCATGGCGAGGATGTGGTATTCAAGGTTCTTCGCCGTCAAGACAGCGACCGGATCCTCACGCTTTACTTGTCGGGCAAAGTACCGGCCGACAATCAGCAATAGCGGTTGAGCGACAGCCAATACAGACGCCTATGCGAGTGCCAAAAGCGACCCACCTGGCCCTGACGCTGCTTGTGGCAGCAGGGTTTGGTGTGTGTGCAGCTTCGGCGCAAGCGCAGGGCGCGACGCAAAAGAAATCCGCCTCTTCCAAGCCTCGCAACTCTTCGCATCGGGCGAGGTCATCGAAAAAATCGCAGCGCCGGGAGCGGGGGCAGAAAGCCCCTACTCCCGACCGCATTTCCGAGATCCAACAAGCGCTCGCGAAAGACGGTTCGTTCACAGGAAAACCGAACGGGAAATGGGACGCTTCGACAATGGAAGCGACGAGAAAATTCCAGGAAGCGCATGGGCTGAATCCGACGGGAAAGCTCGATGCGAAAACCCTTCAGCAATTGGGGCTTGGCTCCCAGACCGCGGGTGTTGCGCCGCCCATGCCTCCCATGAGTTCTTCTTCCCTCGAGAAAACGACACCCTCTCAGACGGCCCGCCGCCAGTAGTAAGCCCGCAGTTCTTCGCGATTGCATTCCATCCAAAACTGAATTAGAAGTCAGACATTGCACGGCGTGTGTGCGCAGACGAAGGGGTGAATGTTCCATGAAACCGATGAGGATTCTCCTGGCGGCTGTTCTCGGTGCGTTGTATGTAGGTGGGATTTACGCGCAGGAAAAGCCGAGCGCCAAGACTGTCAAGGCCGTGCGCTTCGGAAAGCTCTGGGATGCCAAGGGCAAGCTTTGGACGAATGCCGTCGTGATCGTGGAGGGTGACCGTATTCGCAATGTGATGACCGATGCATCGGCGATCCCGGCCGGCGTGGAGACGATAGATCTCTCGAAATACACGGGATTGCCGGGTCTGATCGACGTGCACACGCACTTGACGATTTACACCGACGAAACTCCGGGCGAGCCGATGCTGAAGCAACTCACGAACAATCCTCCGGCGGTGGAAGTATTTCTGGCCCGCAAAGGCGCGATGCGTACCCTGGAGGCCGGCGTGACGACTGTGCGCGATCTCGGCGCGGATCAATACATGGACATCGCCATGCGGGACTTGATCAACCGCGGAGAAATGATCGGTCCGCGCATGTTTGTGTGCGGGTACGGGCTGTATATCACGAACACGCCGTACAAGCCGGGGATGAATCCGCCCGCAGGGGGGATCGCCGATGGCGTTCCGGAAGTGTTGAAGGCGGTACGGCAGCAGATTGCGGCGGGAGCGGACGTAATCAAGATGTACGGATCGACCGGGACGGACGACGACGTGACGGGATTCGAGACGTACACCTACGAAGAGATGAAGGCGGCGGTGGAAATGGCCCACCAGTTTGGGAAAAAGATTGCAATCCACTCGTACGGACCGAATGGCGCGCGGGATGCGGTACGCGCGGGGGCGGATTCGTTGGAACATGCGACGGACATGGACGATGCCACGATTGAGGAGATGGCGAAGCGCGGAACATTTTATGTGCCGACGATCGATCACAACCGCTACTACATCGAAAACGGCGACGAGATCGGGTACGCCGCGGGATACAAAGAGAAGCTGCAAGCGTTCATTCCAAGGAATCTGGAGACGGCACGCAAGGCATTCAAGGCGGGCGTGAAGTTTGCGATGGGTTCGGATGCGATCTACACGATGTTTGGACAGAACACTCGCGAGCTGGGCTGGCTCGTGAAAGCGGGAATGACGCCGGAGCAGGCGTTGCGTACCGCGACGACCAATGCGGCGGAGCTGGGAGCAGTGGCGGCCGGATATTTTGCGGACCTTGTCGCCGTAGAGGGCGATCCCCTGACTGACGTCAACGTTGTGCTCAATAACGTGAAGTGGGTAATGAAGGGCGGAGTGGTAATGGTGGGTAAGAAAAATTAATCTAGCCGGGCGATTACTCACGGAGGCCCGACCGCTGCTAGGCGTTGTGTGAATAGGCGGATGAGTGAACCAACCGTGACTGCGATTAGGTAGAGGGACCCCTCTACGAGGAAGCAGGCAAGTCAGCCGTTGAAGCGCGGTGCTTTCATACCACCCATTATATGCTCGTTGGAAAGTAAGGGATTCGCCGGGGATCTCTGGCGCCATTTCACTTCAGCGGGGGGAATGCCGGGAAGTGTCGAAATTTGACCAGGTTGACGGGCGACGGTAGACTTTAGCTTCCACGCGGTATTGTCTCGCGTTCAGATCCACAGAGGACGAGTCGAAAAGCAAAGCGGCAAGCTTCAGAGACTGAGGAGGAAGCATGGCCACGGCAGTCGCATCCCGGATCTTTAAGAATTTTATCAACGGCGAATGGGTGGAATCGCGGAGCGGGAAAGCGTACGAAAACCGCAACCCGGCGAACACGGATGAATTGATCGGGATGTTCGTGTCTTCGACGGGCGAGGACGTGGACGCCGCCGTGGACGCGGCCAAAGAGGCGTACAAGACATGGCGGCTGATGCCGGCGCCGAAGCGGGCGGAAATCTTGTTTCGCGCGGCGGAGTTGTTGCTTCAACGCAAGGAAGAGTTTTCGAAGGACATGACGCGCGAGATGGGCAAGGTCCTGGCGGAGAGCCGCGGCGATGTCCAGGAAGCCATCGACATGACGTATTACATGGCCGGCGAGGGGCGGCGGCTGTTCGGACAGACCACGCCTTCGGAATTGCCCAATAAATTTGCGATGAGCGTGCGCCAGTCCGTTGGCGTCTGCGGAATGATCACACCGTGGAATTTTCCGGCGGCCATTCCGTCGTGGAAGATGATGCCGGCGCTGATCAGCGGAAATACCGTGGTGCTAAAGCCCGCGGAGGATACGCCGCTCTCGTCGTATCACCTGGTGCAGATTCTGACGGAGGCGGGCGTGCCGCGGGGCGTTGTGAATCTGGTCAGCGGCGACGGCCCGGGAGCGGGAGCGCCGTTGTCACAGCACAAGGATGTCCCGGTGATCAGCTTTACGGGCTCAACGGCAGTGGGGCGAATCATCGCGCAGGCTTGCGCGCCGGACTTCAAGCACTACAGCCTGGAGATGGGCGGGAAGAACATCATCATCGTCATGGATGACGCCAATCTCGATCTCGCGGTGGACGGAGCGGTCTGGGGCGGCTTCGGCACGACGGGGCAGCGCTGTACGGCAGCGAGCCGCGTGGCGGTCCACAAGAGCGTGTACAAGGACTTTATGGATCGGTTTGTGGAGAGGGTGAAGTCGCTAAAGGTTGGCAATGGGCTGGATTTGGACACGGAAATGGGGCCCTGCATCAACGAGCAACAATTGAAAACGGTCATGAGCTACGTGGAGATCGGCAAGAATGAAGGCGCGAAATTACTGACCGGGGGAGTTCGACTGGACAGCGGTGCTCACGCGAAGGGCTGGTTCTACGCGCCGACCGTGTTTGGCGATTGCTCGCCGAGAATGCGCGTGGCGCAGGAAGAGATCTTCGGGCCGGTCGTGTCTGTGATTCCGATCGACAATCTGGAACATGCCACAGATGTTGCGAATGGCGTGCCGTACGGCTTGTCAGCTTCGATCTACACGCGGAATGTGAACCGCGCCTTCCAGGCCACTCGCGATCTCTACACCGGAATTGTCTACGTAAACGCGCCGACGATTGGCGCGGAGACCCACTTGCCCTTCGGCGGAACCAAACAAACCGGCAATGGCCACCGTGAAGCGGCCATCGCCGCCATCGATTTTTTCACCGAGTGGAAAACCGTGTACATCGATTATTCCGACAAGCTCCAGCGCGCGCAAATCGATAACAATTAGTTTGTCAAGCAACCAGCGAACTGACAAACGTTTCGTTGCACCCATGGAGATGGCGAGATTCGGTCTGGGGGCATGACAAATCCTGCCCCTTCCGTCTTTAGGCCAGCATGGGCGGGAACCCACGTTGACCGCGCTTGACACGCTTTCTACAATATAAGTAGCGCTCTTTAGCACTAGGAGTAGAGTGCTGCTATGAGGGATTCAGCGCTCCAAGAACGGCGTAACCGCCAGATCCTGGCGGACATCGTGCGCGCATACATCGAGACGGGCGAGCCGGTGTCCTCGCGCGCGATCTCGAAAGGCTTCGAAGAGACGTTGAGCACTGCAACCATTCGCAACGTTATGGCGGACCTGGAGGACGGTGGATTTCTGTACCAACCCCATACCTCCGCAGGGCGTGTGCCAACGCCTGCGGCATATCGGTTTTTTGCCCAAGAGATTGCGTCGCAAGCCACGATTACTGCGGTGGACCGCGAATGGATCCAGCGGGAAATGGGCGGCGCCACCAGCGCCGCGGAAATCACAGAACGCGCCGGGCACGTGCTGGCGGAGGTCTCCAACGGTCTCGGCATTATTGTGTCGCCGCCACTGGGCAAGACCGTTTTGGAACATGCGCGGATGTGGCTGCTGCCGGACGGCCGCGTGGTGGTGGTGCTGATCTCGCCGGGCGGAAATACGCGGGACAAAATTCTGCGGCCGCACCGCTTGTTTGCTCAGTTGGAATTGGATGCGACCGCCGAGTTCTTGAACCGGCACTATTCAGGCTGGACGCTGGAAGCGATTCGCAGCGACTTGCTGCAAAAATTAGCCACAGAGCGCGAACGCTACGAAGGCATCGTGCAGAGCGCCCTCTCGCTATGCGATCCGGCGGTGCTGGGAGACGAAGCGGCACTGCACGTGCACGTGGAGGGAACGTCACAAATCGTCGGCGCTGCAGAATTCGCGAACCAGGCGCAAATGCGCGATTTGCTTGCAGCGATCGAGGAGAAGCACCGGCTCGTGACGGTGCTGAATGCTTGCATTGAGACGCTCGAACCGGTGCACGTCCAGATCGGCGTAAAGGAAATTTCCGAGGCGGGCGAAGACCTGGCCCTGATCAGCGCGGCGTACACCAGGAACGATTTGGTGCAGGGTTCGCTTGGCGTGCTGGGGCCGACGCGCATGCATTACGAGCGGGCCATGACCGCGGTGGCCTACGTCGCGCAGCTCTTCAGCGAAGCGCTGAGCAAAACTTGAAGACTTTTTGGCATAGGAGAAGTCGAAACGTGAGCGACAAGGAACTAAAGATCAATCTCAATATCAACAAAGATCCCGACGACGCGAACGTCGAACCATCCGCGGAAGCTCAGGCTGTGGCTGCTGACACGGCGAAAGCCGACGCGGAGATGGCCAAACTCACGGCAGACCTGGAAGAATTGCGCCAGACGCTGCTGCGGCGGCAAGCCGACTTTGACAATTACCGGAAGCGCATTGAGAAGGAGCGTTTTGAAGATTCGAGGCGCGCCACCGCTCGGGTGATCGAAGGGCTCATTCCGGTGATCGACGGATTTGAGCACGCTCTGGCGGCGCACCGCGAGTCCGAATACGACAATTACCGCAAGGGGTTTGAGCTCATCTACAAGCAGCTTTTGGACAGTGTGACGAAGCTCGGAGTAGAGCGGATCGATCCCGTTGGAAAGTCATTTGATCCGCACCTGCATCAGGCGGTCGATCGCGCGGAAACAACGGACCGCGAAGACGGCACCATTCTGCATGTATTTCAGCCGGGATATGTGTTTCATGGACGGGTGCTGCGTCCGGCAATGGTGCGTGTAGCCGTACATCCGAATCCCGCATCGAAAAAAGCAGTGAACTAAAGGAGCTCGAGAGTTTCCATGGCCAAGGGGAATCAAAGGGATTACTACGAAGTGCTGGGCGTGACGCGAACGGCGGCGGTCGAGGAGATTAAATCCGCGTACCGCAAATCCGCGCTGCAATGGCATCCTGACCGCAATCCGGAAAACAAATCTGAGGCGGAAGTAAAGTTCCGCGAATGCACCGAAGCTTACAGCGTGCTAAGCGATGCCCAAAAGAGGCAACTTTACGACACCTACGGTCATGCAGGGCTTTCCAGCCAAGGCGGCGGTCAGGGATTTGACCACACCGTCTTCCAGGATTTTCACGACATTTTCGGAGATTTCTTCGGGTTCGAGGATCTGTTTGGAGGCGGTGGGCGGCGTGGACGCGGCCGCACGCAGCGCGGGTCCGATTTGCGATACGACATGTCGCTCACGTTCGAAGAAGCGTCCGCCGGTGTGACCACCAAGATCAAGCTGCCGCGCCAGGAATACTGCGAGGCATGCAACGGCACAGGCGCGAAGAAGGGCACGGGCGTTCAGGCCTGCCAGACGTGCGCCGGCCGCGGTCAGTTGGCCTATCAGCAGGGATTTTTTACCATTTCGCGCACGTGTCCAGGGTGCCAGGGCGCTGGACAAATTGTGAAGGAGCGGTGCGTCGAGTGCCGCGGTCAGGGACGCCTCGAGCGCGAAAAGACTATTGAGCTGCGGATTCCACCGGGCGTGGACACGGGAACACGACTGCGTGTTAGCGGCGAAGGCGAGCCCGGGCCGAACGGCGGGCCGGCGGGCGATTTGTACGTTGTGCTGGAAGTCAAAGAGCATCCGTTCTTCGAACGGCGCGGCGCGGACTTGTATTGCACGATTCCCTTGGGCATCGCACAGGCGACTCTCGGTACGGAATTGCAAGTGCCGGGATTGAACGGGGAAGAAAAATTGAAGATCCCCGAAGGCACGCAGAGCGGCGCCGTGTTTCGCATCAAAGGCAAGGGACTGGCCGATCCGCGCGGGGGTGGCAAAGGCGATTTGTACTATCACGTGCGTGTGATGACGCCAACCAAACTTACGCGGGACCAGCGGAAATTGATCGAGCAGCTTGGCGCCACAATGAAGGTGGACAATAAGCCCGCGGACCGCAACTCCTCGATCTTCGACAAGGTGAAAGACATCTTCGGGTAGTAGCCTCCTCCTGAGATAGAATCTCCGCGTGCGAAGACGATTTTTCGTGGGACAATTTGCGGGTGAGACCGCAGTCATGGAAGGCGAAGCGGCGCATCACCTGGGACGCGTGCTGCGCGCCCAAACCGGCCAGCTCTACGAGTTGAGCGACGGCGAACGAGTGTGGCTCGGCCGCATCGAAAGTGTCGGCCGCGATCGCGTGCAATTCGCCCTGGTCGAAGAGCTGCCCGCCATTCACCCCAGCGTGGACCTTACGTTGCTGCTGGCCGTGGTGAAGTTTGACTGGTTCGAATGGGCGCTTGAAAAGGCCACGGAGCTGGGGGTGAGCACGATTGTGCCGCTCGCGGCCGGGCGAAGTGAAAAGGCCTTGCTTCGAGCGGCAGCGAAGCGAGCGGAGCGCTGGAAGAAGATTCTGTTCGAAGCATCGCAGCAATCCCGGCGCGTTCGCGTGCCGGAGCTGGGCGAAGTGGCAAAACCAGAGAGTACATTTGCTTCTCGCAAGGATGGTTTGCGCGTGATGCTTTCCGAGCGAGCAACCGCTTCGCCGCTGCGAATGGTTTTGAAGGGTCAGCAAGCGACAAAGGCAACCATCGCGATCGGTCCGGAAGGTGGCTGGACAGATGCGGAATTCGAGGCGGCTCAAAGCTGTGGTTTTCTGGAAGCTTCTCTCGGCCGGTTGATCCTGCGCACGGAGACTGCTGTGATCGCCGCACTGGCGGCGCTGAATTACGCGCTCGGCGGCGAATAATTGACTGCGCCCCTGTTCAAAGAACCTCCATGCCTTTCGATAAATACCTAGCATCGGCGAGCAACGATTGGCGGCATTTGGTGAATCTCACTAATTGTGGGAAAGCGCGGCAGTCTTCGCGCCCCGCGGGCCACGGTGATAAAACGCATCTGGCGCGCGCCGCGATGGCCATGCTATAAATACAAGGCAGCCAAAAATGGAAAGACCGGACGAGAAACAGCCCGCGACCTCGACCTTACCGGAGACCCAAGTTCCGGCATCCTCTTCAATTGTGACCGCTGACCTAGCGGCGGCAATTGGAAGACGTGAGCAGTCGGATTCCAGTGCGGCCGCTGAGCGGTCGGCGCCGCCGCACTCCTTGCGCAACGAAATTCGCGTCTGGACCCGCGACCTGCTGATCGCCATCGGTCTCGCACTGGTGATCATCGTCTTCTTGTACCAGCCGGTAAAAGTCGAAGGCACCAGCATGGCCCCGCTGCTCTCCGACCAGGAACGCATTTTCATCAACAAATTTGTCTACCGCTTCGAGCCGATTCATCGCGGAGACGTGGTCGTATTCTGGTATCCGCTCGATCACTCGAAATCGTTCATCAAGCGTGTGGTCGGTTTGCCGGGAGAAACCGTGCAAATCCGCCAGGGCGCCGTCTACGTCGACGGGAAGATTGTGCGCGAACCTTATGTTCCGCCGCAGTACGAGGACCTGAGCGATTTTGGGCCTAAACTCGTGCCGCCCGACAGCTATTTCGTGATGGGCGATCACCGCATCAGCTCAAACGATTCGCGCGTCTTCGGGGCGGTGGCGAGCCGGTATATTTATGGGCGCGCCGTCTTTGCTTACTGGCCCGTGGATCATTTCGGCTCGCTTTCGGCCACGGACGCCGACACGAAGTGACCGGCACATTTTGATGAGAAATACGGGAGGACCCACTGGCCGAAGTTCAGCACCGACCCGCGATACTCGCGCTGGAAGACGGGCGCGTCTTTAACGGCCGCGCGGCGGGCGCGATCACGCGCCGCGGCGGCGAAGTCGTTTTTAATACCAGCCTCACCGGTTATCAGGAAGTCTTCACCGACCCCAGCTACGCCGGGCAGATCGTTTGTTTGACCTATCCGCACATCGGAAATGTCGGCGCGAACGCCGAGGACGAGGAATCCTCGCGGCCATTCATCGAATCGCTCATCGTGCGAGAATTTTCACAGGTCTCTTCCAACTGGAGATCGGCGGAGACGGCGCAGTTGTATCTGAACCGGCACCAGATCCCCGTGATCTGGGATATCGATACACGGGCGCTGGTGCGGCATATTCGAAACGTCGGCGCGCTGCGCGGCATTGTATCGACGGATGGGACACCCGCCGAACAATTGATTTTCGAAGCCCAGCAATTGCCGGGCATGGCGGGACAAGAACTCGCCAGCCGCGTCACCTGCGGGAAATCATACGGATGGGATAAGGGATCCGTCGATGTCGCGATTTCGCCATGGTCCGAGCAGATGGGCGAATCGAACGCGCAAGCGGAGACGCGGAAACACCGCGTCGTGGCTTACGACTACGGAATCAAGCAGAACATTTTGCGGTTGCTCGTGGACCACCACTGCGAAGTGTACGTCGTCCCGGCGCAAACCTCCGCTGAGGACGTTCTGGGGATGAAGCCGGACGGAGTCTTTCTTTCGAACGGGCCGGGCGATCCGGAACCTATCACCTACGCGGTGGAGAATATTCAAAAGCTCATCGGCCGCGTGCCGGTCTTCGGCATTTGCCTCGGCCATCAGTTGTGCGGCCTGGCCCTTGGCGGAAAAACATTCAAGCTGAAATTCGGGCACCACGGTTCGAATCACCCGGTAAAAAATCTGCTCACCGAACAAGTGGAGATCACCGCGCAAAATCACGGGTTTTGCGTCGATCCGGAATCACTGCCATCCAGCAAAGTTGAAATCACGCACATCAATTTGAACGACAACACCAATGAGGGTATGCGCCACAAGTCGCTGCCGCTCTTCAGCGTTCAGTATCACCCGGAGGCATCGCCCGGGCCGCACGATTCGCACTACTTGTTCGCGCAATTCACGGATTTGATGAAGGAATTCGCGCAGCCGGGCAGTTCGCGGCAGTGAAAAAGGTTTCACGGGAGAATATGCCGAAGCGCAAAGATATCAAAAAGTGTCTGATGGTCGCCGCTGCGGCGTTCGCATCATCGCTTGCGTCGGCCCAAACTCCCAAGCTGAACATCAAGACCAAGCACGGTTATCCGATGGAGGAGCAACGCAAGGAGCAAATGGAAGGGCTCGCGAAGCAATACGACTTGAAGAAGTACACCGTCACGCGTGACATTTTGATCGAGCGCGGGGCGATGAATCATTCCTATCCCGTGCTGACTCTGAACCTGCGCTTCCTGGACAATGACGACCTGGCGCTTTCGGCTTACGTCCACGAACAGGGCCACTGGGTTCTGATGGAACGCCATCGCGCTGACAAGCCAGCTTTGTTCGAAGACCTGCAGCGAACGTTTCCTAACATGGAGATTCGGGTTCCGGACGGCGATGGCGAGTTGCGCAGCAGCTATTTTCACACTGCGGTTTGCATGCTCGAATGGCAAGCGATGGAAGACCTCGCCGGCCCCGAGCGCGCGCAAAGTGATCGAATGGAAGCAGGGCGACCATTACAAGGCGATTTACTCGACGTTGTTGAATCATCGGGAGCAGGTCGAGAGCGTCTTGAGTATCCATGGAGTGAAGTGGTGACGGACCGTGGGGCTTCAGGCAGGAAGTTTTTTAGAACTGGTAACGGAGAACTAAGAACCGGGGACTGAAGACTTGCCCAAACGCAAAGACATCAAGAAGATTCTGATCATCGGGTCGGGTCCGATCGTTATCGGCCAGGCTTGCGAGTTTGATTACTCCGGCGCCCAGGCGTGCAAGGCGCTGCGTGCAGAGGGGTACGAGGTCGTGCTGGTGAATTCGAATCCAGCGACCATCATGACCGACCCGGAACTCGCGCATCGTACCTACATCGAGCCGCTTACCAAGGAATATCTCGAGGAAATCATCTCGCGGGAAAAACCGGATGCGCTGCTGCCGACGGTCGGAGGACAGACGGCGCTGAATCTGGCCGTCGAGCTTTCCGAAAGCGGCATCCTCGAAAAATGCAAAGTGGAGATGATCGGCGCTTCGCTGCGCGCCATCAAGGTGGCGGAAGATCGCCTGTGGTTCAAGGACGCCTGCCGAAAGATTGGTCTGGAAGTGCCAGCCTCCGCCCTGGTGAACAACGCGAAGGACGCATTGCGGCTTTGCGATCAATTGGGATTTCCGCTGGTGATTCGGCCGTCATTCACGCTCGGCGGAACGGGCGGCTCGATCGCCTACAACAAGGAAGAGTTTGGCGAGGCCATCGCGCACGCTCTGGACATGAGTCCCGTGCATGAAGCGCTGGTAGAAGAATCCGTGCTCGGCTGGAAGGAATATGAACTCGAAGTGATGCGCGATTTCCGCGACAACTTTGTGGTGATCTGCACCATCGAAAACTTCGACCCTATGGGCGTGCACACCGGCGATTCGATTACTGTGGCACCTGCCCAGACGCTGACGGACAAGGAATTTCAGCGTCTCCGCGACGCTTCGGCCGCAATTATCCGCGAAGTCGGCGTGGAAACCGGCGGTTCGAACGTGCAGTTCGCCGTGAACCCGGAAAATGGCCGGATGGTGGTTATCGAAATGAATCCGCGCGTTTCGCGCAGCTCAGCGCTGGCCAGCAAGGCGACCGGATTTCCCATCGCGAAAATCGCGGCGCGATTGGCCGTGGGGATGTCACTGGATGAAATCCCCAATGACATCACGAAGAAAACGCCGGCGTGCTTCGAACCGACCATCGACTACGTGGTGGTGAAGATTCCCAAGTGGCAGTTCGAAAAATTTCCCGGCGCGGACAGCGCTCTCGGAACGCAGATGAAATCGGTCGGCGAAGTCATGGCGATCGGGCGGACCTTCAAGGAGGCGCTGCAGAAGGGAATTCGTTCGCTCGAGCCGAGCACTCCGTGGCGTGCCCCGTCGGAAACGCCGGATTCGCTGCTGCGTGAAAAACTCGCCACCCCGAGGCCCGACAGGATCCACTGGCTGCTGACGGCGATGGAGCGTGGGCTGCCGGCCCAGGAAATTTGTGAGTTGACGAAGATCGATCCTTGGTTCATCCAGCAAATTGAAGAGTTGACGAACATGAATCGGCGCGCGGCGGCCGTCACCGTGGAGACGGCTTCGAAGGAATTGTTGCGCGAGGTGAAGCGCCACGGAACCAGCGATGAGCAATTGGCGCAAATATGGAGGACCACGTCCGCTTCCGTGCGCTTGCAGCGCGCGCGTTACGGCGTGACGCCGGTGTTCAAGCGTGTCGATACCTGCGCGGCGGAATTCGAGTCGTTTACGCCCTACCTCTATTCCACGTACGAAGACGAAGACGAATCGGACGCCCAGGCGCGGCCCAAAGTCATGATTCTGGGCAGTGGGCCAAACCGCATTGGACAGGGAATTGAGTTCGATTATTGCTGCTGCCATGCCGCATACGCGCTGCGCGAAGACGGTTTCGAAACGATCATGGTGAATTGCAATCCGGAGACGGTATCGACGGACTACGACACTTCCGACCGCCTCTATTTCGAACCGCTCACACTGGAAGACGTGCTGGCCATCGTGGAGCGGGAAAAACCGCAGGGAGTGATCGTTCAGTTCGGCGGTCAAACCCCTCTGAATCTTGCGCTGGAGCTAAAGCGCAACGGTGTGCCGATCGTGGGCACCGCTCCGGAATCGATCGATTTGGCGGAAGACCGCCGCCGATTCGGGCGTTTGCTGGACGAGCTGAAGATTCCGCAGCCGCGCAATGCCACCGCGCTGGTGCCGGAAGAAGCGGCTCGCGTGGCGGGAGAAATTGGATTGCCGGTGCTGGTCCGGCCGAGCTATGTGCTTGGGGGGCGCGCGATGGTGATCGCGTATGACGTGAACACCGTGCAGGAATATGTCGCCCAAGCGGCGCTTATGGGGCCAGCACGGCCCGTGCTGATCGATCAATTTCTCGAGGAAGCGACGGAAATCGATGTGGATGCGCTGGCTGATGGAACGGACGTGGTCATTGGCGGAATTATGGAGCATATTGAAGAAGCCGGAGTGCACTCCGGGGATTCCTCCTGCGTGCTGCCGCCCGTGAGTTTGTCACCTGCGATCCTCGATACCATCCGTGAATATACGAAACGGCTGGGTCTGGCATTGAAAGTGGTCGGGTTAATGAACGTGCAGTACGCGATTCAGCGTGACACGGTATACGTGCTGGAAGTGAATCCGCGGGCCTCGCGCACCGTCCCATTCGTGAGCAAAGCGACGGGAGTGCCGCTCGCGAAGGTCGCGGCGCGACTGATGACCGGGAAGAAATTGGCGAACATTAGTTTGCCGATCGTACGGCACAACGGTGTTGCGGAAATTGCCGTGCACGAATTCTATTCGGTGAAATCGCCGGTTTTTCCCTTCAACAAGTTCCGCGGTGTCGATACTATTCTCGGCCCCGAGATGCGCTCCACGGGGGAAGTAATGGGGATTTCGACATCCTACGGACAAGCGTTCGCAAAGGCGCAACTTGCGGCGGGGCAGCGCTTGCCGCGCAAGGGTACGGTCTTTCTCAGCGTGAACGACCGTGACAAGAAGCATCTGGCGGTCCTTGGAAAAGAGCTGTCGTCGCTGGGTTTTCGCCTGCTTGCCACTCGAGGAACTGCGGCGGCCCTGGAATCCGCCGGCATCGAGGCCGAAGCGGTGTTCAAAGTGAACGAAGGCCGGCCGAACATTGTGGACCTGGTGAAAACGGGCAAGATCGATCTGGTGATCAACACGCCCCTGGGCCGCGAATCGTTCTACGACGAAAAATCGATTCGGCGCGCGGCGATCCGTTACAACATTCCGTGCATCACGACGCTTGCCGCGGCCCATGCCGCCGCTCGCGGAATTCGCGCGCTTCTCGAGCAGGGAACGGAAGTCGCCGCATTGCAGGATTTACATCGCGGACAGGCCGCCGCTTCCGGCGTGCCTGCTTCAGGAGATTGAGTCGTGATATTTTCCGGAGTTTTCGCTGCGTTGACCACTCCCTACGGGTCTGATGGATCCGTTTCCCTTGCTGACCTGAAGCACAATCTTCGTCTCTATAACTCGACGGATCTTGCGGGCTACGTCGCGCTGGGTTCCACGGGAGAATCCGTGCTGCTTCGACGCGCGGAGATGGACGCGATTCTCGTCACGGTGAAGGAAGCATCCGCGAAAGAGAAAAAACTGCTCGCCGGCACTGGCGCGGAGTCCACTGCGGAGACCATCGAGCGCACGAAACGGGCAGCGGAGTTTGGCTACCACGCGGCGTTGGTGAAACCGCCGCATTATTACAAACCGGCGTACAAACCCGAAGTGTTGGTCGCTCATTTCCGCCGCGTCGCCGACGAATCGCCAATTCCCGTGATGCTCTATTCGATTCCGCAATTCACCGGCATCACTTTGGGCGCCGCGGAAGTAGCCGCGCTCGCCGAGCATCCCAACATCATCGGCATAAAAGACAGCTCTGGAAATGTACAGGGCACTGCGGATTTTGTCGCTGCGGCGCCACCCGCGTTCAACGTTTTGGTGGGCAATGCCGCGACTCTTTATCCCTCGTTTGTCGTCGGCGCGCGGGGAGGAATTCTCGCGCTGGCGTCCGCGCTGCCGGAAAAATGTGTGAAGCTATTTGAATTGATCCGCCAGGGGCATCATGAAAAAGCTCGCGAACTGCAATCGTTGGTCGCTCGCGCGTCAAAATTGATCGTTTCCGAATTGGGCCTCACCGGAGTGAAATACGCAATGGATCAGCGCGGATACCGCGGCGGTCTGCCACGCTTGCCTTTACTCCCGCTGCACGATGAACAAAAGAAACGTCTTAGCGAGCTCCTTCGAACCCTGGAACCGGCCGCGGTCAGGGCCTAATTTAGAACGAGCGGACAGAATTGATGAGACGTTTCTTCGCGGGTATCATCTAATAAGCGCTCATGGATTGTCACGCCCTTGCCTTCCGGCAGCTTCCCCATCAACCGAAGCTCTTTCTTGAATACCTGGATCACTTTGAAAAAGTGAAGTCATTCTACTTTCATCCGCCGGCCATGCTGGCGGTGAAGCGCTCGGCTCGAAAATTGGACTATCCAGGCGAGCGCAGGACAGAAGTAACTTCCATTCTTCGCAAACAGAACATCGATCTCGGGGCAGGAGCGGAAACGCTGGCCAACCTGGACCGGCTTGAGAAAGGCGCAGTCGCTGTCGTTTCCGGGCAGCAGGTAGGGCTGTTCAGCGGGCCGGCTTATTCCGTTTATAAAGCGTTGACGGCTGTCCAGATCGCCGGGAGTTGACGCGGGGCGGAATTCCTGCGGTGCCGATTTTTTGGATGGCGACGGAAGATCACGATCTCAACGAGATCCGTCACGCCACGTGGTTCGACCAGGGCAAATTGATCCGCTTTGAATTGCCCCTCATCGCGGAAACGGGGCGGCCGGTGGGACGGATTCCGCTTGGCGCACAGATTGAGCCTCTTCTACAAGAAGCCGCAGAATTGCTTGCGAACCAAGGTAGCGACCTGCTCGCGCAATATCTGATGGAAAGCTACCGGCCGGAGGAAACGTACGGCAGCGCGTTCGGCAAATTATTCGCGCGTCTGTTTGCGCAGCAGGGGCTGATCCTGATGGACCCGCTCGATACCGGCTTCCACAAAGTTGCGGCGCCGCTTTACCAGCACGCGCTTGCGGAATGGGATGCGTTGAACGAAAAGCTTCTGCAGCGCGGGAAGGATTTGGACCGTGCGGGATTCGATGCCCAGGTCAAGGTGACCTCGCGCAGCACATTATTGTTCCATCTGGCCGATGGCGTGAGGCAAGTCATCACTGCAAGCGCGGGAAAATTTCAGGCCGGCGAGAAAACCTGGACGCGGGACGAGCTGGTGCACATGACGCATACCGAGCCGGAAAACTTCAGCCCCAATGCGCTCTTCCGGCCGGTGGTGCAGGACTATCTGCTTCCCACCGCGGCGTATATCGCGGGTCCGGCGGAGATCTCTTATTTTGCGCAATCGGAAGTTGTGTACCGGCATCTGCTTGGAAGGATGCCGGGGATGCTGCCGCGCGCGGGATTCACGCTGGTCGACGCGAAGGCAAAGAAACTTCTACACCGGTATGGCCTGACTGTTGAGAATGTTTGGGGAGGGCCGCAGGAGTTGCGGCACAAAATGGAGGGTCGATCGGTGCCCGGCTCTCTGGCAAAAAAGTTCGAGCGAAACCAAAAACAGATCGCGAAGATGCTGGCGCAACTCGGCAAGCAGATCGAGAAGCTCGATCCTACGTTGAAAGGCACGGTTGAAAGAGCGCGGAAGAGGATCGAATTTCACATTAACAAACTGCGCCGGAAAGCGGGCCGGGCACAGGACAAGAAGGCGGGGCTGATCTCGGCTCACGTACAATACCTGGAGTCACTGTTGCATCCGCACAAAGGCCTGCAGGAGCGGGAATTGTGCCTGCTGCCTTTCTTGGCACGATGGGGGGCAGGTGGCCTCCGCGAGTTGCAAAAACTTTCGACGGGAAAGAAAATCGGGCATCACTTCATCGTTCAGTTGCCTTAAGTCAGGGGCCGCTATCCATAATTCATTCCATGCGTTACAGAAGAGGACGGACTGAAGTCGCTCCTACAAAAACATAGGAACTCTCCACTCATTCAGGAATGCTGCATGCTAGAATCCCGGCGCCGGACAGGGAGGGAGTTCCATGCAGACATTGAGTGTGAAAACCGATCGCCGCACGCAGCTCGTCGATGTGACGGCGCAAGTGCAAAAGGCGGTTGCGTCGTCCGGCGTCGCCAACGGCATCTGCTATTTGTATGTGCCGCACACCACGGCAGCAATCACCATCAATGAATGCGCGGACCCGGATGTCGCCCGCGACGTCGAAGGCGCTCTGGACCGGCTGGTCCCCGCGACGTGGCCGTACCGCCACGGCGAGGGCAACTCGGACTCCCATGTGAAAGCAGTGCTTGTGGGAGCGAGTCAAATCGTCCACGTGGAGGGCGGCAAGCTGGTGCTAGGGCGGTGGCAGGGCGTTTTCTTTTGCGAGTTTGACGGCCCTCGCGACCGGCGGCTACAGGTGAAGGCGCTGGCTGATTGAGCGCCGACTCCATGAAAAAGCATACTAAGATTCCGGCCAGGTCTATATAAGGTTTTTTCAAGTCTGCCGGATATGTTCTATCTCCTTATTTTTGGTTCGTTCACGCGAGGCGAGCTGCGCTTCTGGCGGGGTTTGGGGCAGGGTGTGCTAGAGTTTTTGGGTGATGAGGAAGCTGGGGATTTACGTGCAGGTGCCGTTCTGCCAGACGAAGTGTACCTATTGTAATTTTCATACGGGAGTGGTGGCTAGTAGCCAGTTTGCGCCTTATGTGGAGGCGGTTTGCCGGGAGATTCGGGAGCATCGGGAATTGCTAAAGGCGGTGGGGGTGGATTGGGATGGGCGTTTGGAGCGCAGCGGTGCTGTGCCCCAACGAAGAAACGGCGAGATCGCGGGCGAAGACTTGGTCGTGGACACGGTTTACATTGGCGGGGGGACGCCTAGCCTGCTTGATCCTGCTAACCTTCAAGACATTTTGGACGCGATCCGATCAACATTCACGGCGGAGCTTGCGGAGGTGACGCTGGAGGCGGACCCGGAGACCATTGAAGCGAAGAAAGCGGCCTCGTGGGTGCGCGCGGCGATCAACCGGGTGAGTTTTGGGCTGCAATCGTTTTCGGATAAGGAGCTTGTGGCGGCGGGGCGGATGCACCGGCGGGCGGATATTTTCCGGGCTGTGCCGATACTGCGCGAGGCCGGTATTCGGAACATCAGCTTTGATTTGATTGCGGGTTTGCCGCACCAATCGAAGGAGAGCTGGCGGCAGTCATTGCATGAATTGGGGACGCTGGCGCCGGAGCATGTTTCGGTTTATTTGCTCGAGATTGATCAGGAGAGCAGGCTGGGCAAGGAGTTGCTGCAGGGTGGGAGAAAGTACAGCGCTGGGGCCGTGCCAAGCGAAGACGAAATGGCCGACTATTACGAAATGGCGCAGAAGGTATTGCGGGCGGCCGGGTATCATCACTACGAGATATCGAATTGGGCGAAGCCGGGGTTCGAATCGCGGCACAACCTGAAATACTGGCGGCGCGAGGCATACCTGGGATTTGGGGCTGGGGCGCATTCGTTTTCGGGGACGGAGCGGTGGGCGAACGCGCATGATGCCGCAGGTTATGTGACGGCGGTGCAGGGCGGAGGATTGCCCATTGAGCAGCATGAAAGGCTGACGGCGGAGAGCGCGCTGGAGGAGGAGTTGTTTCTTGGGTTGCGGCAGTTGGATGGGATTGATGTGGCGCGAATCGAGCGGGAGTATGGAGTGACGGTGATGGAGCGATTCGATCCGCTGACGTCGGCGGGTTTGGTGGAGCGAGATGGCAGCGTGGTCCGGCTGGCGCCGCGAAGATTGAGTGTTTCGAATGAAGTTTTTGTGGAGTTGATGAGGTGAGACTCGGAACGGGTCAACTTGCGATGTAGTTGAAAACGAGTTTTGGTACAGAGGGCACAGAGACGGAGAAGAGAAGAATATGGGTTACACGGTGGCGAAAGGGAATCAGAGGGTGGACCCGGATCAGGTTCGGGAGGCGGGGAAGATTCCGGCGGGAGCGGTGGACCTGCGGAGCGATACGGTGACGCGGCCTACGCCAGAGATGCGGCGAGCGATGGCGGAGGCGGAGGTCGGCGACGACGTATACGGAGAAGACCCAACGGTCAACGGGCTGGAAAAACGCGCGGCTGAGATTTTTGGAAAAGAAGCGGCGCTGTTTGTTCCGACGGGATGCATGGGGAATCTGACCGCCATCAAGGTGTGGACGCATCATGGGGACGAGGTGATTTGTGAAGAGCGCAGCCATGTGAATTTGTATGAGTTGGCGTCGATGTCGGCGATTGCCGGCTGCATGCCGCGAGCGGCTCGGGGGGAAGACGGGATACTGACGTGGAAACAAATCGAGGCGGTCATCCGGCCGAAGATCTATTACGATTCGCAGACCGCGCTAGTGTGCCTGGAGAACACGAGCAACATGGCGGGCGGAACTGTCTATCCGACGGCGCAGGTTGCGGACATCTGCGACCACGCGCATGCCGCGAGTCTGAAAGTGCATCTGGATGGCGCGCGGATTTTTAATGCAGCGACGGCGCTCGGAGATAACGTGGCGCAAATGACGCGAAAAGTGGATTCGGTAATGTTCTGTTTGTCCAAGGGACTGGGCGCTCCGGTTGGATCGATGATTGCGGGCACCAAGGCGTTCATCGAAAAGGCGCGGGTCTACCGGAAAATGTTCGGTGGCGGGATGCGACAAGCGGGCGTGATCGCCGCGGCTGGATTGATTGCACTGGAAAAGTCGCCGGCGCGGCTGCACCTCGATCAAGAAAATGCCAAGAGGCTGGCGGAGGGCATCGCCGCCATTCCGGGGTTGACGATCGATCCGAAGAAGGTTCGATCGAACATCGTTATTTTTGACTGTTCGAAGACCGGGAAAACCGCCGTGGAGCTGTGCGATGCGCTTCATCCGCACGGCGTTTGGGCGCAGGATACGGCGCTGCATTCGGTGCGGTTCGTTACACATTGTGATGTGGACCGGGCGGGGATCGAGAGAGCGCTCGTGGTGCTGCAGGATGTCGTTGGCAAGACGCAGAAGGTGGGGGCATGAGGAGAAGAAGAATGAAGTGGCTGGTTCATTTTGTTTGCGCAATTGCGATTGTGCTTTTTGTCCGGGGATCTGCGGCAGGACAGTCGACGGCCGCAAAAGAGCCAGGGAAGAAAACTTCCGTAACGGCAGCGGAGGCGCAGAAATTTATCGAGGACGCGGAGCAGCGGTTGTTTGACCTGGGGGTGAAGGCTTCGCGGGCCGGGTGGGTACAGGAGAATTTCATTACCGACGACACGGAGCAGATCGCCGCCGAAGCGGGCGAGGCAGCAAACACGGCGGCCACGAAGTACGCGAAAGAGGCGCACCGTTTTGACGGACTGCAGTTATCGCCGGAGCCGGCGCGGAAACGGCTGCTATTGGAATTGGCGGCGGGATTTCCGGCGCCGGATGATCCGAAGGCACAGAAAGAGCTGGCGCAGATCCTGGCGTCGCTGGACGGGGAATATGGAAAAGGGAAGTGGTGTCCAGGCGGAGAAAAGGAAAAGTGCCTGGACGTGACCGCAGTCGAAAAACTGATGGCCGAGAGCCGTGATCCGGAAGAGTTGAAGCGGGCGTGGACCGGATGGCATGCGATTGGCGCGCCGATGCGTCAGCGGTACGTGCGGATGGTGGAACTGGGAAATGAGGGAGCGCGACAGTTGGGATATGCGGACGTGGGTGCGCTGTGGCGCTCGAATTACGACATGCCGCCGGATGCGTTTGCGAAGGAAGAGGACCGGCTGTGGGAGCAACTAAGGCCGCTGTATTTGTCGCTGCACGCGTATGTGCGAGGTCAACTGCGGAAAAAATATGGGAATGCGCTGGTTCCGGAGCGCGGACCGATTCCGGCGCATCTGCTGGGAAATATCTGGAGCCAGGAGTGGAACAATGTCTATTCGCTCATGGATTCGCCGAAGCCACCGGCGAGCTATGACCTGACGAAGATCCTGGCAGACCGGAAGACGGATCCGCGGGGGATGGTGAAATACGGAGAGAACTTTTTCACGTCGCTGGGGTTTGCGCCGCTGCCAATAACGTTTTGGGAGAGATCGCTTTTCACGAAACCGGCGGATCGCGACGTGGTTTGCCATGCCAGCGCGTGGGACGTGGATTCGAAAGATGATTTGCGCGTCAAGATGTGCATTCAGATCCGGGAGGAAGACTTCCGGGTGATTCACCACGAACTGGGGCACAATTTTTATCAACGCGCGTACAATACGCAGCCGCCGCTTTTCCAGAGCAGCGCCAATGACGGCTTTCACGAGGCGGTTGGAGATACGATCGCGCTTTCCGTCACACCGGAGTACTTGAAGCAGATTGGATTGATTGACGTGGCGCCGCCGGCGTCGGGCGATACGGATTACCTGCTGCAGCAGGCGCTGGAGAAAGTGGCGTTCCTGCCTTTCGGATTGCTGGTGGACAAGTGGCGGTGGGAAGTGTTTGCCGGCCGGGTGAAGCCGCAGGACTACAACAAAGCGTGGTGGGAATTGCGGAAGAAGTATCAGGGGATCGTGCCGCCGGTGGAACGCACGGAGTCGGATTTTGATCCGGGGGCAAAATACCACGTTCCGGGAAACGTTCCGTACGCACGCTACTTCCTGGCGCGCATCCTGCAATTTCAGTTTCAAAGGGCACTCTGCCGCGAGGCGGGACTCAAAGGTCCATTGCACCGGTGCTCGATTTATGGGAACAAGGCGGCTGGGGAGAAATTAAACAAGATGCTGGCGATAGGGCAGAGCAAACCATGGCCCGAAGCGCTCGAGACGCTGACGGGGGAGAAACAAATGGATGCTTCGGCGCTGGCGGATTATTTTGCACCGTTGCAAGCATGGCTTGACGAACAGAACAAGGCCAACGGTTACCCGGTGGGCTGGTAGCAGCGGTCGTGTAGAATTAAGTAAGCAAAACTTTGTCTGCGTATTGGCAAAACCCATAGACTCCCGAGGAAACTGTGGAATTCAGCTTCACCGAGGAACAGAAGCAGCTTCGCCGCAGTGTGCGGGAATTCGCCGAGGGCGAAATCACTCCGCACGTGATGGAGTGGGACGAAGCGTCCCACTTTCCGATGGAGATCATGCCCAAGCTGGCAGAGATGGGGCTGCTCGGCGTTATTTTTCCGGAACAGTATGGCGGCGCGGGGCTGGGTTACATCGAATACGCGCTGGCGATTGAAGAGCTGTCGCGAGTGGATGGTTCGGTGGGCTTGATCGTTGCGGCGCACAATTCGCTGTGCTCCAACCACATTTTCAAATTTGGCACGGAGGCGCAGAAGCAGAAGTATCTCTTGCCGCTGGCTTCGGGGAAGGCCATTGGCGCGTGGTCGCTAACGGAGCCGGAGGCGGGGTCGGACGCGGGAGGCACGCGCACGACGGCCGTTCGCGATGGCAAGCACTGGGTGCTCAACGGGGCAAAGACGTTTACGACGAATGGCCACTACGCGAATTATTGCGTGGCCATGGCGGTCACAGACAAATCGAAGGGTTCGCACGGAATCAGCGCATTCATTCTAGAAAAAGGTACGCCGGGATTCCGGCCAGGAAAAAAAGAAAACAAGCTGGGGATGCGCGCGAGCGACACCTCGGAAGTGATTTTTAACGATTGCCGCGTGCCGCAAGAAAACCTGCTCGGGCCGGAAGGCGAAGGTTTTACTGGCAGCTTGAAAATTCTGGATGGAGGACGTATTTCTATCGCCGCGCTGGCGCTGGGAATGGCTCAGGGTGCGCTCGAAGCGGCCACGAAATACGCCAAGCAGCGAAAGCAGTTTGGCCAGGCGATTAGCGAATTTCAGGCCGTGCAATTCAAATTGGCGGACATGGCCACGCAGGTGGAAGCAGCGCGGCTGCTCGTCTATCAGGCCGCGTGGCTCGCGGATAAAAAGGATGTGCGCTTCACCCGCGAAGCGAGCATGGCAAAGCTATTTGCCAGCGAAATCGCCGTGCAAGTGGCCAACGAGTGCGTGCAAATTCACGGCGGCTACGGCTTCATCAAGGATTATCCGGCGGAGAAATATTACCGCGACGTGAAGCTCTGCACCATCGGCGAAGGCACCAGCGAAATTCAAAAGTTGGTGATTGCCCGGCAGCTCCTCGGCAAGAAATAATAGGGAGATGCGCCTGGCCTCTTCCAAAAGCTTGACAGGACAAATATGACTCTGCCCGTTGAAGCGTGGGCGGAACAAGTGCGCGCGGGCAATGTGCGGGCGGTGTCTCGCGCGATCACGGCCATCGAAAATCATCAGCAGGAAGCGGAGGCCCTGTTGCGGCTTCTTTTTCCGCATACCGGCCAGGCCTATCTGACGGGCGTTACCGGCGCACCGGGAACGGGAAAGAGCACGCTTGTTGACCGGCTTGCGGCTTATTACCGGAAAAAGCAGGAGCAGGTTGGGGTAGTCGCGGTAGATCCAACGAGCCCGTATTCGGGCGGGGCGATTCTTGGCGATCGCATCCGCATGCAAGGCCATGCGGGGGATGGCGGCATGTTCATTCGCTCGATGGCCACGCGCGGCTTTCTCGGCGGCCTGGCGCGAGCAACCGCGGAAGTAGCGCTGCTGCTGGATGCCGCCGGGAAGAAGCAGGTACTCATCGAAACCGTTGGCGTTGGCCAGGACGAAATCGATATCGTGCGGCTGGCGGATTGCGTGATCGTCATGCTCGTGCCTGGGCTGGGGGACGACATTCAGAACATGAAGGCAGGGTTGATGGAGATCGGCGACATTTTTGCTTTGAACAAGGCGGACCGCGAAGGTGCCGACCGCCTCGAGCAACAACTGCTCGCGATGCTTTCGCTCGTCATGCCGCGAGATGGCTGGCATCCGCCGGTGGTGCGCACGGTGGCCACGGAAAACAAAGGCGTGGAAGGGCTTGCGGAGACGGTGGCAAAGTTTCGAATGCATTTTGAGGCCAGCGGGGAGCGCCAGCGAAAACATGTGGAGCATTGGAAGAACAGGTTGCTCGAGCTGCTCGGATCGCGGCTTTTGGATCGCGCGCTCGGCGGTGCAGCGGGAAAGGCGAAGTTGGCGGCGCTCGCGGGAGAAGTCGCGGACCGGAAAAAAGATCCGTTTACCGCCGTGAACGAGATTCTCAAGAGCAGCGGCCTTGCGAGCTAACGAGTTCGCGGCATCGCCGCAGGAGCAGGGTGTAACGAGCGAAGTGGAGTTACCGGGGCTCGAGCGGCAATTCCCAGGGAGAAAATGAGAATGGCAATAAAGAAGCCGAAAATGTCCAAAAGTGCCAAGACCGAAGCCAGGGCGGCAATCGGCATCATGGGTGGCAGCGGACTCTACGAGATGAACGGATTGACGAACGCACGGGAGATACGCGTTAGAACGCCCTTCGGTAGTCCTTCCGACGCGATGGTGCTCGGCACGCTGGAAGGGAAACGCGTGGCGTTCCTCGCGAGGCACGGCCGCGGACACCGCATTCTGCCCGGTGAAATCAATTACCGGGCAAACATCTATGCGATGAAGTTGCTGGGCGTGGAGCGCATCATTTCCGTGAGCGCGGTCGGTTCGCTGAAAGAGGACTTACAGCCAGGGGAATTTCTCGTTCCCGATCAGTTTTTCGACCGGACCAAGAACCGCGCCTGCACCTTTTTCGGGGATGGCATCGTCGCGCACGTCGCCTTCGCGCATCCGACATGCGGACCGTTGTCCGGAGTGCTCGCCGACGCCTGCGTCCACGAAGCCGTGAAGGTGCATCGCCGCGGGACGTATATCTGCATCGAAGGGCCGCAATTCTCGACCCTTGCGGAAGCGCTGGTAAATCGGGAGTTGCGATTCGAAGTTATCGGCATGACCAACTTGACGGAGGCGAAGCTGGCGCGCGAAGCGGAGATCTGCTACGCCACGATCGCGATGATCACGGACTTCGATTGCTGGCATCCGCAGCATGAATCGGTGACGGCCGCGCAAATAATGGCCACGCTGGTGCAAAATGCGGAAAATGCGCAAAAGGTTCTGCGAAGCGCGGTTCGCGAGATGTCCGCGAGCCGGTCATGCAAGTGCGGAGCGGCACTGCAGCATGCGCTGGTCACGAACTTGAAGGTTGCTCCCAAAGCCACCAAGAAGCGGCTCGCCGCCATTCTCGGAAAATACATTTGCTAGGAGGAATTCGTGTCGTTACTCGTTGTGGGTTCCGTGGCGTTCGACGCCCTGGAAAGCCCGTACGGAAAGGTAGAACGAACTGTCGGAGGTGCGGCGACGTATTTCGCCGTGGCCGCCAGTTTTTTCGCTCCCGTAAGTCTCGTCGGCATCGTGGGCGACGATTTCACCCAGGAAGACGAGAAAATTTTTCACGGCCGGCATATCGACACGGACGGCCTGGAGAGAGCCACGGGCAAGACCTTCTTCTGGGCCGGGCGTTATTCCCAGAACTTGAACGAGCGCGTAACGCTGGGAACGGAACTGAATGTGTTTGCGGAATTCAAGCCCCGCTTGCCGGAAAAGTACCGCGCGTCAAAGTACGTTTTCCTGGCAAATATCGCGCCGGATTTGCAGCGGGATGTTCTTCACCAGGTGAAGAAGCGCCCGAAGCTCGCGGCCCTGGACACCATGAATTACTGGATCGAGCGCTCGAACGCAGAACTGCGGGAGACGCTGAAGCACGTGGATATCCTGATGATCAACGATTCGGAGACTCGCGAGCTTTCCAATGAACACAATTTACTGCGCGCCGCGAAACACATCTTCAAGATGGGCCCTTCGACGCTGGTAGTGAAACGCGGCGAGCACGGGGCCATGATGGTGGACAAGCGTGGCGTCTTCTGCGTGCCGGCATTCCCGCTCGAAGAGCCGCACGATCCTACCGGCGCCGGCGACAGCTTCGCTGGCGGCTTCATGGGCTACCTGGCGGGTTGTGGCAGTAAGAGTGACGCTTCGCTGCGCCGCGCCATGGTCTACGGCTCGGTGCTGGGGAGCTTTACCGTCGAGAAATTCGGCCTGGACCGGCTGCGGCACTTGAAGCGCAGCGAGATACACGCTAGGGCACGCCACTTCGCGAAATTGACGCAATTCAAATTGTAAATAGCTAGAATTTCGTTCAGGCGTGTGGTGGGCCGCTGGGGCGATGCTTTCCATTCATGAAATATTTCTACGGCTGACGGTCGCGGCGGCGTTGGGCGCGATCATCGGCTTTGAACGCGTTTTGCGGCGGCGTCCAGCCGGGATTCGCACCAGCCTCTTTGTGTGTCTGGCTACCGCGCTGTTTACTATCTTGTCCGGCGAAATTGCACACCGCCTTGGCGATTCGAGCGGCACGCGAATCGCCTCCAATATCGTCCAGGGCATCGGCTTTCTTGGAGCGGGCGCCATTCTGCGCGGACCGGGGGGCGTCCTGGGGATGACCACTGCGGCGACGATATTTGTAGAGGCCGCCATCGGTATGGCTGCTGGGGGAGGCCTTTACGCCGTTGCCGGCTATGCAACGGGGCTCGTGCTCTTTGGCTTGACGGCCATTGGCTGGGCGGAGCAATACTTCAATTTGAAGTGCCGGCTTATGGTGTTCCGAATCACCACGAGTCAAGCGGATAGCCTCGCCACGGAAATTCAGCGGATGATGGCGGGCATGAAAATTCCGTTGCAGCATTTGCGCACTTCGATGGCGGGCGCAACTTCTATCGTGGAATTCGAGGCGGATGTGACCCACAAGCAGGAAGAGGCAATTCTCGCTCAGCTCAATCGCCAGGGTGTGATCACCGAGGTGGTTCCCATCGAGGGCCATCAAGAATGAACGAAAACAACGGAGCGGCACGAAAACCAAAGGCACTCGCCGCTGGTTCGCGGCTTGGAGTATTCGCACCCGCCTCTCCCGCTGATTCCGTTGCAATGATTGCGGGGCTCGCAGAGCTGAAGCGGCACGGTTTCGAGGTCGTCGCCAATCAAGACAGCAAAGCGGAAGGGTACTTTGCCGGTCCGTCCCTGGAGCGGACCAATGGTTTTCTTGGGCCCCTGAATTCCGATCAGGTCGACGGACTTGTCGCCTTGCGCGGCGGCTATGGATCGAATTACCTTCTGGAATTCGAACTGGAGAAGAGCCTCGCGAATCTCAAGTGCGTGATTGGATTCAGCGACCTCACCACTCTGCAGATCTTTCTGTGGCAAACGCGCAAGTGGGTAACCTTCTACGGTCCAATGGTTGCCGCCGGGCTCAACGCTGGTCCGGGTGCACGCCAAGGCTATGATGAGAGTTCATTTCTTCAAGCGGTGGGCAGGGCGGAAGGCGGATGGAAGCTGCGGCTGAGGGGTGAAGCCGTCCTCGCCGGTCAGGCCATGGGCAGAGTTTTGGGCGGATGCATGACTCTGCTGGAGGCCACGATCGGAACGCCGTGGGAATTGGACACTAAAGATTCGATCCTGATTCTCGAAGATCGCGGCATGAAGCCCTATCAGGTGGATCGCGTACTGATGCATTTGAAACAAGCCGGTAAATTTGAAGAGGTGCGCGGGGTTGTGCTGGGAGATTTTCCGGAAAGTGACGCGGCGGTGGTCGGGGCTCCCACAGTCCGGGAAGTCTGCGCGCGAATTCTGAGACCGCTTGGCGTCCCGGTCATTTTCGGCGCACCAGTTGGGCATACCGTGCGGCCCATGCTTACCATACCCCTGGGCATAAAGGCGCGCTTGGACGCAGATGGGGAAGGCACACTCGAATTCCTGGAACCGGCGGTGGTGGCTTGAGCGAAGCGAAGCACGTGCATGTGATCGGGATTGGCGGATCGGCGATGGCGCCTCTGGCCGGGATGCTGCGCGAGCGCGGCTTTCGCGTGAGCGGTTCGGATTCAGGAGTTTATCCGCCCGCGTCAACGCTGCTCGAAAGTCTCGGCATTTCATTCTTCAACACTTTTGATGCCGCGCACTTGCAGCCCACACCTGACTTCGTGGTGATCGGAAATATTATCGCGCGCGGAAATCCCGAGCTGGAGGAAGTGCTGGACCGAAAGATTCCATATCGCTCGATGCCGGAGATTCTGGAGGAAGTCTTTCTCCCCGAACGACATTCCATTGTCGTCAGCGGCACGCATGGAAAAACCACCACGACGGCGATGCTGGCTTGGATTTTTTACGCTGCGGGCAAGCGGCCGAATTTTCTCGTGGGAGGCGTGGCGGAAAACTTTGGCAAGAGTTATGGGCTTGGCGGTGGGGAAGAGTTCATTCTTGAAGGCGACGAATATGAAACCGCGTTCTGGGACCGCGGGCCAAAGTTCTTTCACTACCATCCGGATGATCTGATCATTACCTCGCTCGAATACGATCACGCCGACATTTATCCTGACTTTGAGACGTACCAATTGGCTTTCCGCCGTCTGGTTAATCTTGTTCCCAGGCGCGGTCGCGTGGTCATCTGGGGCGACGTGGACGATTCGGGCTCGGTCTTGCGACTCGCGGCGGAAAAGGCTTTCTGCCCGGTAGAAACGTACGGTTTCAACGATGGGAATGATTGGGTGGCAAGCGGCTTCGCCATCGATGGCGAAACCATGCGCTTTCGCGTCGCCCATCATGGAAAGCTGTTTGGAGAATTTGCGCTGGCCGCCACGGGACGCCATAACGTCTTGAACGCCATGGCAGCGCTCATCGTTGCGCATGGACGTCGCATCCCAGCCGCGGAGATTGCCAACGCACTTGTGACGTTCCGCAGCGTGAAGCGCCGAATGGATGTGAAGGCCGAAATCGGGGGAGTCTTGGTGGTCGATGATTTCGCTCATCATCCGACGGCGGTGAAAGCGACGATCGAAGCCGCGCGCGGCCGCTGGCCCGTACGCCGGCTCTGGGCCATTCTCGAGCCGCGGTCAAATTCCATGCGCCGGAAAGTGTTTCAGGAGGCGTTGCCGAAGGCGCTCGCCCTCGCCGACCGCGTCATTCTCGGCGGTGTTTTTCGCGCCCAGCAATTGGGCGGCGAGAATCGTCTTGACCCCGAGACGGTTGCAGAAAGCGTCCGTACGCTTGGCAAAGACGCTCGCGTGTTTCACAGCTCGGACGCCATCGCGGAACATCTTGGCGCCGAGGCCAAACCGGGCGATCTCCTTCTCATCATGTCCAACGGCAGCTTTGATGGCTTGTGCGAGAAACTTCTGAAGAAACTCGGCACGGTTGTTCAACTTGCGGGCAAGGCGAAAACCCGGTGATCTTAACTCTGGCTCGGAGCACTCTGCGGATTTTGGCGCTCCTCTGCTTCCTGTTTCTTCTCCTGTCTAGCTCCTCCAGCAGCGCCGCCATCCGATACGAAGTGTCGCTTGCACACCCGGAACAGCATCTCTTCCACGTGACGATGACCATTCCCAATGTCATGAAAGAAGTTACCGTGCAGATGGCGGCGTGGAACGCTCTCTATCAGATTCGCGACTTCAGCAGTCACGTCCAGAATGTTACGGCCCTTGCCGGTACAGAAATATCGTCCATTGAAAAGCTGGATAAGCAATCCTGGAGGGTAACGGGGAAGGGGACCATTGCGATCCGCTATGATACCTATTGGGATGAAATCGGCCCGTTCGCCTCGCAGCTCAATGGCGAGCACGCCTTTATCAATCCCGCGATGATCCTGATGTACGTCCCCGATCGCCGGTCCGAAGAGACCCTCCTCGAAATGCCGGATGTCCCCTACGAATGGCAAGTTGCTAGCCCTTCGCTCGCAAGCACGTTACAGGTAAGCCGTGCCAGAGTGTTCACAATCATGGCAAAGACCTACGACCAGCTTGCGGACGGGCCGATTGAGATCGGAAAGTTTCAGGAGTTTGACTTGTCAGGAGTATCGCCCCACGTCGAGGTCGTAATCCACGGAGACAACTGGAAAAAGAAGCGGGTTGAGGAGGACCTGAAGCGCATCTGTCAGTACGAACTGAAGCTCATGGGCGGAGCTCCATTCGAACGCTACACGTTCATTCTCCACTTTGGCAAAGGAACCGGCGGCGGTGGCATGGAGCACGCGAACTCGACCGCGATTGGCGTCCATTCGGATGAATACTTGCCAGGTGTCGCGGCGCACGAATTCTTTCATCTGTGGAATGTGAAGCGCATCCGGCCAGCGTCGCTGGATCCCGTCGACTATACGAAGGAGCAATATACGCGCGCCCTGTGGTTTGCCGAAGGCGTCACGAACACGTACGGTTCCTACACCCTTGTACGCAGCGGCATCTGGAGCAAAGAGCAGTTCTATGCGGACCTCGGCGAACAGATCACCGAGCTGGAAGGCCGCACGGCAAATCGCTGGCAGAGCGCGGAGCAATCCAGCCTCGATGCCTGGCTGGAAAAATATCCTCTCTACAATCAACCCGAATTCAGCGTCTCGTATTACACCAAAGGGCAGGTGCTGGGAGACTTGCTCGACATTCTCATTCGCGACCGCACCGGCAATGCAAAGAGTCTGGACGATGTCTTGCGCTTGATGAATACGAGTTTTGCGAAGCAGGGGAAAACGTATCGAGACAGTCTGGACGTCCAACTAGCCGCGGAGACCATCGGCGGCGGCTCGTTCGACGAATTTTTCCGGAAATATGTGGCGGGCACGGACCCCTTCCCCTATCACCAGATCCTGGCGTTGGCAGGTTTGGCTCTGCGAACCGTGGAACGCCGGCGACCGGCGCTTGGCTTCTTCGCGGAGCACGATCCGAGCGGTCCTTTCGTCGTGAGCACGGTCGATTCCGAAGGCGCTGCAGCCCAGGCTGGCTTGCGGGCCGGGGATGTCATCCTTAACTGGAATGGTGGCGAGGTGCCCGGGCGCGTGGAGCACTGGCTTCAGGAGCAAAAGGCCAGCGATCTGCTCAAGCTGCGGGTTCGCCGGGAAGACAAGGAGATTTCGCTTGAATTCCGGCTCGGTGAGAATAAAGAGACCCTTTACGAGGTCATGGAGATTTCGCACGCCGCTGAAAAGCCGCGCCACATTCGGGAGGGGATGCTTCGCGGCGAGACCAGCGCGATTCCCATTCGTTAACGGTGCGGTCGATTCCACGTTCCGCTTGACCAGCGGCGTGGGATTCGAGAAAGTTTTGCCTGCCTATGCTCCGGACTCTTTTTATCGGCGTCTTCTTGTCTCTGTATATCCTGCTCGTCGGGCCGCCGCTGCTGGTCTACACGCTGATCACCCGCAATCCTGACCCGATTTACTGGGTGGGTGTGAAAGGCGTCATGTTTTTTGTCAGGGCCGTTGGCGTGCGGGTTCACGTCCGGGGCCTCGAGCGTATCCCTCCGGAGGTTTGCCTTTTTGTCGCGAATCATACGAGCTCAGCCGATGCGCCCGCTGTTGTTGGCGCCATTCCTCGAAGGATCGCCATTCTTCTAAAAGAATCACTTTTCAAATGGCCCATCGTGGGACAAGCCTTCTTGGCGGCTCAGTTCATCCCGGTCAATCGAAGCGCTCGGGAGTCGGCAATTTCCAGCGTCGAGAAGGCCACGGAAGCTCTCAAGGCCGGGCAGTCGTTTTTGATCTACCCCGAGGGCACGCGCAGTCCGGATGGCCGCCTGCAGGAATTCAAAAAAGGCGCGGTTGTGATGGCGATTAATGCGGGCGTGCCGATTGTGCCGATGGCCTGTTCGGGCGCTCACCACATCATGGAAAAAGGCTCACTGGTCATTCACCCGGGCGATATCCTTGTCGAATTTCTCGAGCCGATCGATGCTTCCAAGTATTCCTTAGAGGAGCGGAATGCCCTGAACGAACACGTTCACGACGTCATGGCTGGGGGCCTGCCCCCGGACCAGCGGCCACTTGGTTTTCCTGGGGCCGCAGCCCAAGCATCAGCACCCTGATTTGCCGGCCGTACGCGTGTTTTCAGCGTGACTTCAGCTTCTCTACTTCCGCTTCCAGCTCGCGAACTCGCTTTTGTAGATCAGGCATCCGATTGAGCGCCGCCGCATTCTTCAGCCATTGCCGATGGTCCACGCAGGGGCTGCCTGAATAGTGAGTGTTCCCAGCGAGGTCGTGTGGTATGCCACTCTGGGCCGTGATCATCGTGCGATCCCCGATAGTGATGTGTCCTCCCGAGCCGACTTGCCCGGCAAGAACGCAATCGCTGCCCACCTTCGTCGATCCGGCCAGCCCAACCTGGCCGCAAAGCAGGGTGCTGGCGCCAACGCGTGAGCCATGGCCAACGAGGACGAGGTCGTCGATTTTGGCGCCGCGTGCGATGCGGGTTTCCCCGATGGTTGCCCGGTCGACACAAGAGTTAGCCTGCACCTCGACGTCGTCTTCGAGCACCGCGGGGCCGGCCTGAAGCATCTTGTGCCATGTACCGTCTCTCTGTTTGGCAAAACCAAATCCGTCGCCGCCAATCACCACGCCGTTCTGCAATATGACCCGGTTGCCAAGGCGGCAAAACTCACGCACGACGGCGTGCGCGTGCGAGAAGAAATCATCGCCAATCTTCGCGCCCCGATAAATTGTAACGAAACTGTGCAGCACGGGGTTGCGCCCAATTTCGACGTCTTCGTCAATATAACAGTAGGGCCCGACATGCGCCCCCTCGCCAATCCTTGCACTCTTAGCGATGATCGCGGTTGGATGAATCCCCGACGCGTAGCGTGGCGACTGATAGAAAAGCTCGATCGCCTGTGCAAATGCCAAATAGGGATTGCCGGAGCGCAGCGCCGCAAGTGTCGGCAGCGACGCCTCTCGCTCCAGGGTAATTCCTTCTTCGACGAGTACGGCCGAGGCGCGCGTTGTTTTCAGCAGCGGAAAGTAGCGCCGATTCGCAAGGAACGTGATCTGCCCCGCCTCGGCATGCTCGATTCCTGCCACACCGCGAATCTCGAGTTCCGGGGGACCTTCCAATCGGCATCCCAATTTCTGCGCAACTTCAGAAAGTTTCATGGAGAGGACTCCTCAGTTCTTTGTGGGGCTGTCTGCGAGTCTCGCACAGGCCAAAGAAGGAAGTACAGCCGGCCTGCAAGCTATTCGTTGAAAAGGCGGGGCTGAGAAGCCGCGGCAGCAGCGGCGGCCGGCTTCCGGCGCGCGACGCCCACGACCCCGAGAACGGTCACTTCAGAGAGCGCGGCACGCGGAACAAAGATACGGTCCGTGGAAGAGTTCAGGTCCGGCGATGTGATTTGCAACCCGTTATCCAACAGCGACAGCAGGTCGTTCGGCACAACGCCTTCCTGCGTTTCTCCGTCGTTGTAACGCAACTTCACCCACAATCCGTCCAGCTTAGGCCGGCTCAGAAACGCCTTGCGCTCCGGCTCGAACTCGTCGGAAAACTCACGCACGAAATAGATCGATCGCACTCCAGCCAGCGGAACCTCCACGTGTTCCCCATCCGGGGTTAGCAGATCAAGGGGATCGCTCCGCCCCAGCTGCCCAGGGTTCAGGTAGCCGCGCAAGGGCTTCTTGTCGGCGAGCACGACGATAACCTTCTTGTGCGTTGAGGCGGGGGCTCTATTTTTCAAATTTCCGCGTTTCCCGGTCCCAGAAGACCCAGATTTGCCAATCGGCAAAATGTATGTTATGTTAAGTCCGTTTTTCCTGTCAACTCATTGTTTTCATTAGGGTTAGGGCCCCGGAGCACCGCCCTTTGACCGATAAAAAGAGCATCCTCAAATCCGCCTCGATCATCTCCCTGGTCACTATCGTCAGCCGAATTCTCGGTTACGTACGTGAGCAACGCATAGCCCTCCTGCTCGGAACAACTGCTGCAGCGGACGCTTACAATCTTGCATACCGGATCCCCAACCTATTCCGTCGACTGGTCGCTGAGGGATCGATGACGGCTTCGTTCATCCCGGTCTTCACCACGTACATGCGGGAAAAGACCAGAGAGGAGGTTTGGGAATTTGCGAATCGGCTTTTCTGGACGCTGGCTCTCGTTGTGGCGGTGATCACGATACTCGGGATGGTCTTTTCGCCCGCGGTGGTCCACTTGTTTGCTGGAAAAAACATCGCCGAGGCCCAAGCGATAGAGCTGAACCGGATCGTATTTCCTTACCTGTTTTTCGTAGCGTTGGCAGCACTCGCGATGGGTATATTGAACTGTTTCCATGTCTTTGGCCTACCCGCAGCGACTCCGGTCTGCCTGAATCTAGCAACCATCCTGTTTACCTTCGCCGCGGTCCGCAGCCATTTCAAGGACTCAGCAACGGCCATCGTGGTCGGAGTGCTTGTGGGGGGGGTACTGCAGTTCCTGATACAGGTACCACTCCTCGTACAAAAGGGCATGAGGTTCAATTTCGGGCTTTCCTTTTCACATCCTGGGATCAGGAACGTAGCTCGACTGATGATTCCAAGGTTGTTTGGAATCGGGATTGGACAGATTAATCTGTTCGTTGATACGCGATTTGCAACGGCAATTGTTATGCCAATTGGAAGTTTGGCGGCGCTGACGGTTGCGGACCGCGTTATGGAGCTGGTCCTTGGGGGATACGCAATCGCCGTGGCGACGGCGATCCTGCCCATGATGTCTCATCAGGCGGCGGCCAAGGACTACGAATCGCTGAAGAAGACGCTGGCGTTCTCCGTGCGCATCGTGGCCTTCATCACAATACCTGCGGCTCTGGGACTGATGATTCTGCGTGAGCCGATAATCAGGGTGTTGTTCCAGCACGGGCAGTTTGTTGCGGAGTCTACGCGTTTGACGGCAAGAGCTTTGCTCTACTACGCCGTAGGTTTGCCGGCGCTGGCAACCGTAAAGCTGGTAGTGCCAGCCTTTTATTCGACTGGAGATACGAAAACACCTGTCATAGTCGCGTCGATTTCGCTGGGCATCAACATTTTGCTGAACATCATTTTTCTGCAATTTTTCTTCAAGCGTGTGCAAAATGGGGGGCCCGCGCTGGCGACAGCCATCGCCTGCTTTTTTGATTTCTTCGCACTGTTTGTTATTTTTCGCTTGCGCTACGGGACTATGGGAACGATGGAGATATTGCGATCCTTCGGAAAGACCTCCTTGTGTGCGAGTATCATGGGAGTGGCGTGCTGGTTCGGAAACTACTACACCACTTTTACGATCCATTCGCGCTTCCTCGTGCAGCTGCTCGTTTTTGCCGGCCTGATCATCGGTGCGACAGCCCTTTATCTCGCCCTCGCCTGGCTCTTCCGCTGCCATGAAATCGAGGAAGTCTATGGAATTGCCACGCGGCGCACTGTCGGTGCCGGTGACGGATACCTGGAGCCCTGATGGAAATTACAGCAACCATTTCGTCGTTCTTGACCCACGTGCGGGTGGAGAAGGGGCTGTCTTCCAATACCGTATCCGCGTATCGTCGCGATCTCGTAAAATTCGATGAATTTGCCCGCCAGCGCAAGCTCAGCCTCGAGGCCGTCACACGCGACGCTCTCGTCGATTTCCTCGCGGGTCTCTACCGGCAGAAGTTGGAGAGCAAGACCGTGGCCCGGCACCTGGTCACTCTGCGTAACTTTTTCCGTTTCGCCCAGATTCAGGACCTGATTCCGGAAGATCCTTCCGTGAACCTCGAATCGCCGAAGGTCCGGCGTTCCTTGCCGGGCTATCTCCGCCTCGAGGAAGTCGAGCGCGTGCTCAGCCAGCCCGATGTCAAGACTCCTCTCGGCTTGCGGGACCGCGCCATGCTCGAGGTTTTGTACTCGACCGGCTTGCGTGTATCGGAGCTCACTGGGTTGCGCGTCACGGATCTCGATGCCAAAGTCGGCTGTGTTCGCTGCATCGGCAAAGGCGACAAGGAACGCATTGTTCCCGTTGGCAAGAAGGCGCTCGCCATCGTCGAAAAGTACCTCCGCGACGCCAGGCCGAAGCTGCTCGGCAAAGTCGCCGGCAATCCCACGTTGTTTGTGAATCGTCGCGGCGCGCAATTGAGTCGTGTCGGTGTCTGGAAGATACTTTCGGCCTATGGACGGCAAGCGGGCATGCGCATGGCTCTTACCCCGCACATGCTGCGGCACAGTTTTGCCACACATTTGCTCGAGCGCGGAGCGGATCTAAGGTCCGTTCAACTCATGCTCGGGCATGCCGACATTTCGACCACCCAGATTTACACCCACGTCGTCGAGGAGCGTTTGAAGCAGATTTACAAAGCGCATCACCCGCGTCCATAACGCGGCCGGCCAGGAAAGCTCATTGCGGGTGCCTCCGCGGCGGTCAGTGCGGAGCGCAATGCCAGACTATATGTTTTTGCTGGAAAGCCGGCTCTCGCCGGAACAACGCGCCGTGATGTTGCGCGTGCAGGAACTCTCCGCCGCACTCGGATTCAATGTGTATCTGACGGGCGGAACCGTCCGCGACCTCGTCACAGGTGCTTCGCTGCGCGATCTCGATTTCACCGTGGAGGGGAATCCCTCGAAGATCGCTCACGAACTTGAAAAAGGCGGCGCCAAAATCCTCGCCGAGGATGAAAAGCTTCGCCACGTCGAAGTGCTCTTCGCCGGCGACTGTGAAGGCAGCATCTCCGCCGCCCGCGACGACCATTACGTTCGTCCCGGAACGCGTCCGGAGATTCGCTGGTCCACCATCATGGAAGATTTGCGCCGCCGCGATTTCTCCCT
>Ga0193729_1000091_pt1 | contig 39513 bp, 29 predicted proteins | sample U1c2metaG_FD_143036 | JGI IMG/M metagenome (GOLD analysis project Ga0193729, IMG submission 143036) | Soil microbial communities from a riparian zone of the East river system, Colorado, United States - U1c2 | ecosystem: Environmental > Terrestrial > Soil > Riparian zone | place: USA: East River...
GCGAGTTGGTCATTCGCTCGTACAGTTCCAGCTGAAACGCATCGATCAATACCTGCCGAACGATGGTTTGACCAAAATCGCCGTTCGGTTGCTCCGCCAGTATCGCGTTGAAATACGCCCCCTGTTCGCGCAGGTAGGCCAGTTTGTCTTCGTCGCGGCCGCGGCCTTCGACCTCACCGGCATAGGTCAGCAACAGCCGCGCCTGACCGATCAAGTCCAGCGCAATATTGGCCACGCCCAAATCCTCTTCCAGGGCAGGCGAGTGACCCACCCATTCTCCCAGCCGCTGTCCGAGAACCAAGCTCAAGTCGCCCAGGCGCAGCACATAGCGGAACAGCGCCTGCGAGTCGACCGTGCGCGCGTCAACCGCGGGCGCGCCAACTGCGGGTGAGCCCAAAGTCATAAGGTTTTAACCTCATCGGGAATCTCATAGAACGTGGGATGACGGTAGATCTTGTCGCGGGCCGGTTCGAACAAAGAATCGGTCTCGGTGGGATCGGAGGCAACGATGGCATTGGAGGGCACCACCCAGATGCTGACTCCTTCCTGGCGGCGCGTGTACAAGTCGCGAGCGTGATCGACGGCCATGCGTGCATCGGCCGCGTGCAAACTGCCGACGTGTTTGTGATCAAGACCGCCGCGAGCGCGGATGAACACTTCGTACAAAGGCCACTGACGCTTGTCTTCCATCGATACCTCCCAATGCGGCCTTAAGCCGCGGCACCCGCGGCAGGCTGCCGCTGTTTCGCGGCATACGCGCTCGCTGCCTCGCGAACCCAAGCCCCCGCGGCATGCGCATTGCGGCGCGCGGCAATGCGCTCCGCATTGCACGGGCCATTGCCCTTCAAAACTTGATCGAACTCGCTCCAGTCGATCGGCCCGAATTCATACTGTTGTTTGGATTCGTCCCAGCGCAGCTTCGGATCGGGCACCGTGAGGCCCAGAAAATTCGCTTGCGGCACGGTAAAGTCGACAAACTTCTGCCGCAATTCGTCATTTGAGAAACGCTTGATTTTCCAGCGCTGCGAGTCGCCCGTATGGGTCGAATTGGCATCGGAGGGGCCGAACATCATGAGTGCCGGCCACCACCAACGGTTCAGCGCCTCCTGCGCCATGCGCTTCTGCTCGGGCGTGCCTTGCGCCAAGTGAAGCATCAGATCGTAGCCTTGCCGCTGATGGAAACTTTCTTCGCGGCACACCCGCACCATGGCGCGCGCATAGGGGCCATACGAACAACGGCATAGCGGGATCTGATTCATGATGGCGGCGCCGTCGACCAGCCAACCGATGGCGCCGACGTCGGCCCAGGTCGGGGTTGGATAGTTGAAGATGCTCGAATACTTGGCCTTACCCGATAACAATTGCTCGACCAGTTGGTCGCGGCTCACCCCCAACGTCTCGGCGGCGCTGTACAGGTACGCGCCGTGTCCGCCCTCATCCTGGACCTTGGCAATCAGAATCGCTTTGCGCTTCAAGGTGGGCGCGCGCGTAATCCAGTTCCCTTCGGGCAGCATGCCGACGATTTCGGAGTGTGCGTGCTGGGAAATCTGCCGGATCAAGGTATTGCGGTAGCGGGCCGGCATCCAGTCCTTGGGCTCGATTTTTTCCTCGGCGTCCACACGCGCCAGGAAGCGCTGTTCGAGTGCGCTTTCGTCGAGCGGCGCCGCCGCGTCCTCGGTTTTCGCATCCAAGCCTTGCGTATACATACCTGCCTCCGCGGGTGGCCGATTGCATTATAGTGATACAAAAAATATGGAAATGCAATGTTTTTTGTGTCATAACGGTCGGCGCTCTTCAAGCGACGAATATGGCCAAAAACACCTACACCAGCGCTGCCGAACTGGTTGCTCGCTTTCGCCGGCAGCGCCCTTTGCGCGGCGGATCGCTCATCGTGACGCTGTTTGGGGACGCCATCATGCCGCGGGGCGGCGCCGTTGCTCTGGGCAGCCTGATCGACCTGGCGGCGCCGTTTGGGCTGAATGAGCGGCTGGTGCGCACAGCGACCAACCGGCTCGCTCAGGACGGCTGGCTCGAGGGGCGCCGCGAGGGCAAGCTCAGCGAGTATCGGCTGTCGAAGAACGGGCGCGAACGCTTCGCCGAGGCGACGAAGCGCATTTACAGCGAACCTGACACGCAGTGGTCGGGCCGATGGACATTGATCGTGGTGCCGCCGATGCGCACGCCTAAGCGGCGCGCAATCCGCGAGGAATTGGTCTGGCGCGGGTTCGGCGAGATTTCCGCCACGGTATTTGCGCATCCGGAATTTGATTTGCGAACCTTGCGCTCGCAGCGGCGATCGGCTGGATTATTGTCCAAAGTCATCGCGTTCGATGCGGCGCTGGCGGCGGACGACGCGCCGCAGCAGCTCATTCACCTGGGATGGGATCTCGATGATCTAGGGCTTCGCTATCAGCGGTTCGTCAAGCGCTTTGCTCCGGTAACGGCCGAGCTTGAACGCCGGCGGGAAATCGCGCCTCAAGACTGCTTTCTGGTGCGCACCCTGTTGATTCACGAATATCGGCGTTTGCATCTGCGCGACCCGCTGCTGCCGGTGCAGCTATTGCGGGCAGATTGGCCCGGGGCGCAGGCCGCCGCCTTGTGCCGCGACATTTATGCGCGGGTGTTCGCACCCTCGGAAATCCATTTATCGCGCGTTGCCAAAAGGCTTGCCGGGCCGCTGCCGGCGGTCGATCCGTCAATCATGCAGCGGTTCGGCGGTATCGGGCCATTGTTCCAGCGTCTCGACCACCAACTTTAAGAAAGCGTTTGCCTGGAATGCATCCAGCGCGCGATGGTCGATCGTCAACGTCAGATAGCACATGGGGCGCACTGCGATGGATTCGCTGCCGCCTGCTTCAATCACGCAGACGCGGCGTTGGACTTTACCGACGCCGAGAATCGCCACTTGCGGCTGATTGATGACGATGGGCGCCGCCAGCAGGCTGCCGCCGACGCCGTGATTCGAGATCGTGAACGTGCCGCCGCGCACATCCTGCGGCGCGAGCCGGCCCGCACGCGCACTTTCCACCAACGTGTTGAGACGTCGGGCGATGTCGAGCAAGCTCAATTCATGAGCGCGGTGAATGACCGGCACGATCAATCCCTTGGTCCCCAATGCCGTGCCGACGCCGATGTTCACGTCCGCGTGCAACTGCATCGCGTCTTGGGTGAACGTAGCGTTGACTTCCGGGTGCGCGCGCAGCGCACGCGCGCAGGCGCTGATGAAATACACGGTCAGCGTCAGTCGCGTGCCCTGCGACTCGTAACTTTGCGCATGCAAGGAACGATGCTTGAGCACGCGCGTGAGATCAGCTTCGAACAGCGTGGTGACATGCGGCGCGTCGGCGAGACTGCGGACCATGTGCTCGGCCACGCGCCGTCGAATCGCGGTATGCGGAACCAGCGTGCTCGCGGCGTCGCGTGCCGGCTCGGGCGCGGGCGCCGGCTCGGGCGCTGTTTTGGGTAGCGAGGCGCGCGGGACTTGGGTTCGCGACACATGGCGTGTCACGTCTTGGGCGGTCACCCGGCCGTTGCGGCCGGTGCCGTTGATGTCGCCCGCCGCAATCGAATGCTCGCGCAGCAGCCGCCTGACCGACGGGCTCAGGGGCTCCTGACCGGCGGCTGCCGCGGCCGCCTGCGGAGCGTCGATCTTGAGTGCTGCCTTCGGAGCGCCCATTTCCTTGGGCAATGCCGATTCGCCCGCCAATCTCAATCGCGCGAGCACTTCATCGGGGCTGACCTCGGCGTCCACCTCCTTCAGTACTTCAATCAACGTGCCGCTCACCGGCGCGGGCACCTCGACCGTGACTTTGTCGGTCTCGAGTTCCACCAAAGGCTCGTCTTTGATGACCGGATCGCCGACCGCTTTGCACCAGCGCAAGATCGTAGCGCGGGTTCCTTCAGCATTCGGCGGAGCGAGCACGTCTTCAATGCGGCTCATGCTTAAACTTCAGACAAGTCGATGATCGATCGGGTAATGGTCTCGACACTGGGCAGCACGGCATCGAGCAGCGCAGGATTGTGGGGGCTCGGGACATCCGGCATGGCGAGCCGTTCGATGGGTGCGTCGAGGTCGAAGAAAGTCTCTTTGGCGAGTACCGCCGCGATTTCCGCGCCGAACCCGGCCGTCATCGTGTCTTCGTGAACAATCAGACAGCGGCGAGTCTTGCGCACCGATGCCAGCGTCGCTTCCCGGTCCCACGGACAGAGCGTGCGCAAGTCCAAGAGCTCGGCTGATTTGCCGCTGGCATCGATGGCCTGCTCGCAGCGCTCCACCATGGCCCCCCAGGTCACCACCGTCAGCATGGTGCCCTCACGCAGCAGGCTGGCTTTGCCGAAGGGCACCACAAAGTCGTCGCCGGGATAGGGACGCCGCGCCCAGCTGCCATCGAGCAATGATCGGTGCTCGAAGAAAATCGTGGGGTCGTTGCCGCGCAAGGCGCTTCTCAGCAATCCCACCGCATCCTGAGCATTCGACGGCATGGCCAATCGCCAGCCGACTCCATGCAGCCACTGCACCTCGTTCGATTGGCTGTGCCAAGGGTCGCCGCACTTGAAGAATCCGCCCGGGATGCGCACCACCATCGGGGCGGCGAATCGATTGACGGTGCGCCAGCGCATCGTGCCGCAGTCGTTGAGCTGTTCAGCGGCGGGGTCGGCGTACTTGCGAAATTGAATTTCGGGCACGGGCATGAGGCCGGCCGCCGCCATGCCGACCGCGCGGCCGATGATGCCCTCCTCGGAAAGGCTGGTGTCGAATACGCGATCGGCACCGAATTTGTCTTGCAGTCCCAGGGTTGCCGCATGCACGCCTCCCTTGCGCCCGACGTCCTCGCCGAACACCAGCATGCGCGGATTCGTGGCGAGTTCATGCTCCAGCGTGCGGCGTACCGCGGTCACCAGGTTGATGCGCGGACCTTCGGGGTGGGGCTGCTCGCTGCCCGGCGATGGCACGACGCCCGCGCAGCGTATTCCACCTTGCTGCTGTAGATCGATTGCACCATCGGCGCGGAGCTCGGAAAACACATAGCGTTGGATGCGCTTGGGGTCAGGTGCGGCGCGCCGCTCGACCTTGGCCAGCGTCTGCGCAACGGCTGCGCGGCCGTCGGCCATTTCTTGATCCCAGTCGGCGGCGGAGATCGTGTGCGGTACCAATTGGCCGCGCAGCTTCGCGAGTGGATCCCGCTCCTTTTCCTCCGCAATTTCACCCGGGCTCTTGTAGGCCTGAGTGTCCTGTCCGGAATGGCCCGACAGGCGGGGCACCACGAGCCTGATGAGTGCCGGGCCATCACCGGATCGCACCCCGGCGACGGCGCTCTGGATCAGGGCGGCAGCGGCCGATGGATCCGATCCATCGCCATCGAGTACGCGAAGCCCGCGAAAGCTCTCGAGATTACGCGCGATATTGCCGCCCGGAGTTTGCTGTCGCGACGGGACCGAAATTCCGTAGCCGTTATCTTCGATGAAGAATAGGAAGGGCAGACGTTCGGTGGTGACAATATTCAAGGCAGCCCAAAACCCGTTGGTCGCGGTCGAGGCCTCTCCGCCATGCGCCACGGCAATACTGCTCCTGCAGGCCTGATCGCCCAGCTGCGCGCTCCGATAACGCAGGGCTTGCGCCCATCCCACGGCCGGCGTGTATTGCGCGCCCACACCACCGCATACCGGTAGAACGCAGGGCCCCGCTTTGCGCGGCATGTTGAACACCACGCCGATATCCCGCCCATCGCTCATGCCGCCGGCGCGCATCATGGTGGAGCCCAGTGCTTCCTCCAGCGGAAGCCCTAGTCCGAGCAACAGCGGACGGGATCGATAGTAGGCGCCCACGCCATCTTGGGATCCGGTGAGCTGAGTGCTCAATAGCACTTGAGTGAGATCGTGCCCGCGAGCGGAAAATTGATACAGGACCTTGCGATCGCGCAACAGCGTGAATTCTTCCAGGTCGTCGAGCGCGCGCGAAACGGCGACATGACGCAGGACGCTGCGCCAGTCGATGGCGTTCGGCTGCGGCGCCTGCTGCATCTTAAGGGGGTTTGCAACCATCGCGATGCCTCGTTAATCGTCTAGTCGGCCTGAGACTAATGCACCAGGGGTGCAGGGAATCGCCAATTACAGCCTACATTTGCGGTATTATTGGCGATTATCACCAATTTATAGCTAATAGGTGCTTGAAACATGAAGTTTGATCGCTTTGATGCCAAAATACTTGACGCGCTGCAACGCGACGGCAGATTGTCGGTGGTAGACCTCGCCGACTCCATCGGCTTGTCGCCCACGCCCTGCGCGCGACGCATCAAAGCGCTGGAATCCGAAGGGGCCATCGAGGGCTACACCGCCGTGCTCAACCCGGCCCGCGTCGGACTGGCGGTGCTCGCCATCGTGCAAGTCAAGCTTACCGAGCACACCGACGAAACGGTGGCGCGGTTCGAGCGCGAAATCCAACTCATGGATGAGGTGACGAGATGCTTCGCGATGACCGGAAGCTACGACTTCATCCTCGAGGTCTACGGCAAGGACTTGGATGCCTTGAGCAACGTGGTGCTCAAGAAACTCATTCGCGTGCCCAACGTTCGCGACATGCAATCGAGCGTGGTGCTCGCGACCATAAAACGCACGGCGCGCATTCCGCTCGCGCACCTGCAGACCTGAGCGGCGGGATCACTCACCTGTGGAGCACGTATGCGCAGCTCTTTTGGGCGTTGCCGCCCAGCGCCAGGCAATTCGCCAGTGCGACTTTGCGATCCCCGCCGTCTTTGACAAGCGCAGCGAGCCAAGCCAACCTTTGGGAATGAAAACCTCGAGCAGGACGGGTCTCGCGCTGATGGTGATGGCGCTTGCTCTGACATCACCGGTTCGAGCCCAGGCGGTGGCCGCCGCCTCAACGGCGGTGCGCGAACAGAGCTGGCAAGTCGCGGGTCTTGGCGCTCCGGCCGACATCCTGATCGACCATTGGGGTATCGCGCATATTTTCGCCGCCAGCGTGCGCGACGCCTTTTTCCTGCAGGGCTACAACGCCGCGCGCGATCGCCTCTGGCAGATCGACCTGTGGCGCAAACGCGGCCTCGGATTGCTGTCGAAATCCTTGGGCCCTGCCTACATCGATCAAGACCGCGCCGCGCGCCTGTTCCTCTATCGCGGCGACATGGACAAGGAGTGGGGCGCGTATGCCCCCAATTCGCGGACCTGGGTCGCCGCCTTTGTCGATGGCGTAAACGCCTATGTCGCTGAGGTGCGCAGCGAAAATAAGCCGTTGCCGTTCGAATTCAAGCTGACGGGCAGCCTGCCTGATACATGGCGGCCTGAGGATGTGCTGCGCATTCGCAGCCATGCGCTGGTGTCGAACATCACACAGGAGGTCGCGCGCGCCCGCGTCGTCTGCGCGGCGGGCCTCAAGGCGGATCAGCTGCGCCGAAAGATAGAACCCGCCGGCCACAACATGGCGGTCCCTCCGGGCCTCAATCCTTGCGATGTGCCCGCCAATGTCCTGAAGGACTATGTGTTGGCCACCAAGCAGGTGGATTTCAACGCCCTTGCCGCGAAAGAACAGCACGCGCAACTTTCGCCCGAGAAGGAATTGGCTGCGGCGATCGATGCGCAGTCCATGGAGGGTTCAAACAACTGGGTCATTGCGCCATCGCTGAGCGCAACCGGCCGTCCCATTCTTGCCAACGATCCGCATCGTCAGCTCGGCGCGCCCTCGCTGCGCTACCTGGTGGGCCTGAGCGCGCCGGGGCTCGACATCATCGGTGCAGGCGAGCCTGCGCTGCCGGGCATTTCGATTGGACACAATGATGACATCGCTTTCGGCATCACGATATTCGCGATCGACCAAGAAGACCTGTATGTCTATGAGTTGAAGAAAGGTGATCCCGGCAGCTATCGCTATAAATCCGGTTGGGAACGAATGAAAGTGGTTCGCGAGAGGATTGAAGTGAAGGGCGCTGCTTCTCGCGAAGTTGAGTTGCGCTTCACCCGTCACGGTCCGGTGATGGCAGTGGATGCGGCGAACAATCGCGCATTCGCCATGCGCACCGTGTGGAGCGAGCCCGGCCTCGCGGGCTATTTCGGCTCTGCGCGCCTGCTCACGGCGAGGACTTGGCAGGACTTCAAGGCGGCCGGCAACGCCTGGGGCGCCCCGCCGCTGAATATCGTCTATGCCGACGTCAAAGGGAATATCGGTTGGGCCGCTGCCGGCCGCGCCCCGGTACGCAAAAATTGGGATGGGCTCATGCCGGTGCCGGGAGACGGGCGTTACGAATGGGCCGGATTCCACGGCAACGATGTACTGCCCTCGCGGTTCAATCCGGCAGAGGGGTTTCTGGCGACCGCCAACGAAATGAACTTGCCTTCAGGTTACCCCAATGAGCAGAACAGGATTGCGTTCGAATGGACCGACCGATCGCGTATCGATCGCATCAACGAGCTCCTTGGCGTCAAAGAAAAAATGAGCCTGGCCGATTCGATGGCGATTCAGACCGATGCGGTGAGCACGCAATCGCGGCGTGCGGTCGCCCTGCTTGCATCCTTGTCCTCGCCGGACGCCGAGCTCTCGCAAGCGCTTGCCTTGCTCAAGACATGGAACCATGAGGAGAGCACGGCCAGCACGGCTGCCGCCATCTACGAGGTGTGGGCGACCAAGCACCTCGGCAGGGCGACGGTGGCGATGGCCACGCCCGAAGCTGCGCGTAAACTCGTCGGTGAGGCGCATCTTGCGGCGGTGATCGATTATCTTGAGCATCCCGACGCTGCGGTAGGCGCGGATCCCGGCGCGGCGCGCGATGCCGTCTTATTAGTGAGCTTGCAGGCTGCGCTCGCGGAGCTGAAACAGCTCCTGGGACCGGACATGACGTCGTGGGCATGGGGCCGGCTGCACCATGCGACATTCGAACCGGCCGTCGCCATCCTGGCCGACCCACAGCTGCGCGCGCAAATGTCGGTCGGTCCGCTGGAAACCCCGGGCTCGGCTTCGACGCCGCGCGCACAGGCCTACCGCGCAACCGATTTCTCAGTGATCGCCGGCGCCTCGGTGCGCATGGTGATGGATGTGGGAGAGTGGGACAATTCAGTGGTGATGAACACGCCTGGTCAGTCGGACGATCCGATGAGCGCACACTATCGCGACTTGTTCCCGATGTGGGCGGAAGGATCCTACGTGCCGCTGCGGTTCAGTCGTGCCGCCGTCGAGCGCGATGCAGAAGATCATATTCGTCTCACGCCCGCCCTATGAAAAAACTCAAGCACGAATCGGAATTGTTCAAGGCGGCGCTGCTCGCCGGCGTCAAATATGCCGAGGGCCGCAAGGCGGTTGAATTCGAGGCGACCGACTCGGCAAGCGACAAAGCGTTGTATGTGTATCGCTTGCTGGTTCACGACAAAGTGATTGCGCCGATGCCCGAGGATCAAGTGAGCGAGAAGACGATACGTCATCGCCTCGCAACTTGGTATGCGCACCAGTTGCCCAAAGGCCACCCGCTGACGGAGTAGGGCGCGCAGGCCGCCGCTGCACTGCAGGCCCCCGGCTGACCGCCATCCATATGTACGCTACCGCACAAAACGGTTAGAATCGGCGGTACGGCGTTGAGCAGTGATGGCGTAGGGGATGGTTTAACGGAATATCTGCCGCTAGATGCCAAGGAGGCGTCTATTATCGATTTCCGCGATCTTGGAAAAAATTCCTTGTTGTCCGCGCTCCCCACCTTCGTCAGGGACCGCTGGTTACCGCACCTAGATTCGGTAGAGATGCCCCTTTCCCAAGTGGTGTATGAGTCGGGTGCCACCTTGACTCATGTGTATTTCCCGACCACCGCCATCGTCTCGCTGCTGTATGTCATGGAGAATGGCGCGTCCGCGGAGATTGCCATCGTCGGCAACGAGGGCATCGTGGGGGTATCCCGGTTCATGGGAGGAAAATCCACTCCCAGCCGCGCCGTCGTTCAAAGTGCAGGTCAAAGTCTTCGGCTCAATGCGGAGTTCTTGGAGGAAGAATTTAATCAGGCCGGTCCGGTGCTGCACCTGCTGCTGCGCTATACCCAAGCCCTGATCACTCAAATGTCGCAGACCGCGGTTTGCAACCGTCACCATTCCTTGGATCAACAATTGTGCAGATGGCTGCTGTTGAGCTTGGATCGGTTGAAGGGCGATGAACTGGTGATGACGCAGGAGCTGATTGCCAACATGCTGGGCGTGCGTCGCGAAGGCGTCAGCGAAGGGGCGCTGAAACTACAACAAGCCGGACTGATCCGATACGCGCGCGGCCATATCACGGTGCTGGATCGCGCAGGACTCGAGAAGCGCACTTGCGAATGTTACGCAGTCGTCAAAAAGGAATACGACCGGCTGCTTCCGCAAAAGATTGCCAAATAGCCGGGCGGCCGCGTCCGGCGCTGCTCATGGCGCCGCCAGAGGAGATCGCAGCAAGTCTTTGACGATAGCCGGCGCAAACTCGCACCACTCGATACCGACGCACTCCTTGAGTTTGCGCGAGACATGCGCCTTGACGATGTAAACGCGAGGCGATGGCGGCGGCAACTCGATGTGCACGTCGATGAGGGCGTGAAGACGCAGCTCGCAATCGGACTTCATGAGCGCTCCGCTCAAACTGAGGTTCTTCATGCAGCCGTCAAATCCGGGGAAGGCTCCGGCCGACACATAGACCGGTATGTTTACGCGGATCCGTTCTCCCCAGCGATGTTCCATGCCATTCCCGAGATGTCCCATGATACCTCCCGGAATTTAGGGGTGGCGTTCGAGCAAACATCCGTTGTCCGCCTCCCGACTATGCGCCGCGGCGAAGCAAATGACTGTTCGGTAACGCACTTAATTCTCGGCGAGTGTACGTTGCCGTACAGTGATTCTCACTAAAGTCTGCTTATATCGAATCGCCCAGGGATGTGGGCGCTGTGAGATTGTGCATTGCAAAACATTCTCCTGATTCAAAACGATGATGATGAGGCCAACGTTGTCCGCGACGCGCTGGCGAATTCCAGCGATGGGTCATTCCGCGTCACGTGGGTGAGGCATTGCTCGGGGGGTATTGACGCACTCGGCGCGGACCGATATGCGGCGGTCTTGGTTGATCTCTCCCTTCCCGATAGCAGCGGTATCGAGACATTTGATCGGCTCTTTCTGGCGGCGCCGCAGATTCCGATCCTCATTCTCGCCGTTGCACGGGACGAAGGCATCGCGCAGCTGGCCGTTCAGCGCGGCGCCCAGGAGTATTTATTGAACGAGCGCTTCGATGCCTATTTATGGCCGAAAGCAGTCACACGCATGATCGAGCGTGCGGCGAGCACCGAGGCGCTATTTCAACAGAACGAGCGCGCCCAAGTCACACTCAACTCCATCGGCGACGCCGTCGTGAGTACCGACGTTGCCGGGAATGTCACCTATCTCAATTTCGTTGCCGAGACCTTGACCGGCTGGTCGCAACTCGAGGCCGCGGGTCATCCGCTCGAAGATGTGTTGCGGATCATCGACGGCACGACTCGCACACCGGCGCGCAATCCCATGGAATTCGCGATCCGGGAAAACAAGACCGTGAGCCTGACACCCAATTGTGTCCTGATTCGCCGCGACGGAGCCGAATCTCCCATTGAAGATTCGGCCGCGCCCATTCACGACCGCCACGGGCAGGTGACCGGCGCCGTCATGGTTTTTCATGATGTGAGCGCGGCCCGGGCGACGGCCCTCAGAATGGCTTACTTGGCTCAGCACGACAGCTTGACCGATTTGCCCAACCGAATCTTGTTCGAAGACCGGCTGACCGAGGCGATGGCCCTTGCCGGCCGTTACCAGCGGCAACTCGCCGTGCTATTCCTGGACGTCGATCGCTTCAAGCATGTCAACGACTCTTTGGGTCACGACATCGGCGATCGTCTGCTGCAGTCGATCGCGCAAAGGCTGCTCGGTTGTGTGCGTGCCTCGGATACGGTCAGCCGCCAGGGCGGCGATGAATTCGTGATCCTGTTGTCTGAACTGACGCACGCCCAGGATGCGATCGTATGCGCGGATAAGATACTCGAGACGCTGCGCACGCCGCATCGTATCGATGAATATGACGTGCAGGTAACGGCAAGCATCGGCATCGTGACCTATCCGGACGACGGCATGGATTGCGAGACGTTGATGAAGCACGCGGATTTTGCGATGTATCACGCCAAGGATAGCGGGCGCGATAACCGCCAATTCTTCAAGCGGGATCTAAATCTGCGCGCGGTGAAACGGCAGTCGCTCGAAGATTCCATGCGCCATGCCCTGGAGCGGCACGAGTTCGCCGTACACTACCAACCAAAGGTCAATCTCGAGAATGGCGAAATCGTCGGCGTCGAAGCCCTCATAAGATGGCTCCACCCGGAGCTCGGACTCGTCTCACCTGCAGAATTCATTCCGATCGCCGAAGAATGCGGTCTCATGGTTCCAATCGGCCGGTGGGTGCTGGGTCAAGCCTGTCATCAGGCGCAAGCCTGGCAGGAAATAGGCATCGCGCCGATTCGCATCGCAGTCAACATCTCGGCGGTGGAGCTGCGCGCCAGGGATTTCTTGACGGGTCTCGGTGTGATCCTCGCGGAAACCGGCCTGGATCCTCGTCTTTTGGAGCTTGAGCTGACGGAAACTTTCATGGTGCAGGATTCGGCCGCCATGTTGGCGGTACTGCTGGACCTCAAACGATTGGGGATAAAGCTTGCTCTCGATGACTTTGGCACCGGATATTCGAGCCTGAATCATCTGAAGCGTTTTCCGATAGATACCTTGAAGATCGATCAGTCGTTCGTGCGCACGGTCACGACGAATGCAGACGATGCCAGCATCGTCTGCGCAGTGATCAGCATGGGGAAGAGTTTGCATATGCGCGTCGTCGCGGAAGGTGTCGAGACCCGGGAGCAGCTTGCATTCCTTCAAGACCGTGAATGCCCTTTCGGCCAAGGCTACTATTTCAGTCAACCATTGACAGGTCCGGCGTGTACTCGGCTGTTGCGGCGGGGTATTGCGGTGGATGATCGAGAATGCCAACCCTGCTGAACGGAGCGAGTTCTTCTGAGCGCCTGTCGGCCTAAGAAGGGGGTACGACAGATGCCTCCAAACCGAATACGACTCGAAGGGATTGAATCGGCGGCTATTGTCAGGAGGAGAGCTGTCGTACCCCGAAAACCAAGAGTCGTTTGACCATATCCAGTCGGCGCCGGAAAATCTGTTCGCTACCGCGCTTATGGCCTTGCCCAGTCCGAAAAAAATCATGACATGCGTGACCCGCCGGACCGCGCGGGCATGTCGCAGGCTTTTCCTCCAAATCAGCCGTGCGGGCCTCTGATTCGCTCCCTATTTTTGAACGGCAGCCTGGAGCTGTGAGTTGCGGCTGGATGTGAGGTGCTGCACTTGCGCAGTCAAGAGGCGTAGAGGTAGGTCGTGGGCAGCCCGAGGCGGACGCACGATTGCACCGCTGGGCTCGCGGGTAGAACGATACGATCCGAGGATGCGCCGATCAGCTGCGCAAGCCATCGCTCATGGCGGCGTAAACCATGGCGTTCCGACAGGCCCAGGCGCTCGCGGATCCAACCGGGAATCAGCTCCACCGCAGCTCGCACCAGCATGGGCTGCATCCAATGAAGCGGGCGCGGGAAGGCGATGGTTTCCCGCATGATCTGCAAAAACTCGAAAATGATCGGGGAAGGAGCGAATTGCGGTCCTGCGGACTCGAACAGGCTGCGCATTTCGTCCACCGATCTCGGGGGGTCGACGGCGCCATAGAGCTGCGAAACGGGGGTTCCCTCGAGATACAGGCTATTGAACTCATCTGGGCTCAGCGCGTTCACATACCGGCTGTAGGCCTGTCCAAACCCAAATGCTGCAGTGGCGTGCACCCAAGTGAGCAGGCGCGGATCGCTTGCCGAGTAACTGGCCCCCGAGGGCGTCTTGCCCTGAATCGCGGCATGCATTCGCACGACCCGCGCGATCATGGGTTCGGCGATGCTGCGCGCGCCATACACGGTAATCATTGCCGCCAGCCCGGTGCGCTGCAAACGGCCCAAGGGATTCTTGCGAAATGAAGAATATTCCCAAATGCCCGCTCGCACGGAAGGCTCCGCCAATTCAAGAATGACGGCAGCCGTTCCACCGACGAATAGTGCGATCGGATTCTTGAATATCCGCCATGACACTGACTGCGGGGACACCAACGCCTCCTCCCCCAGCGGCCGATTGAAGTCGCTCTCGCGGCTCGTCTGCCCATACAGGAAGGAATGTATGGTGGAGTTGAGGCGCCGCTGCAGCGTGCCGGGCAATCGAATAGACGAAATCATGGGTCAATCCGTGCCTAGCTGTAGGAACGCCGCCGCCGGCCGATCCTAGGAGCCTGTCTGAGTATTCCGCGTGAGCCGCGTTGGCTCTGCAAGGGAGCGGATGCAAGGCGCGCGGCGCAGGCCGTGGTTAATTCCACGGGCAAGCCGCGCAACACCGCAGACGCCCGCCTCCTCATTGGGAGCATACCCAACTTCGTCGGCTCCGCCTCGACTGAAGGCAAATCCGTCACGCTCGCGGCCACGGGGAATACTCAGACAGGCTCCCGGGGTTAGGGGCTTTTCTCGAGCAGTAACGTCTTCGTGGCTGAGGCCCCGTCGAGGATGACTTGCTCTAGAACAGCGAGATAGTCCAGATAGCGCTTTCGCCCCAGCGCGGTTATTCGATAAAGCGTCTGTGGCCGTTCTCGGTCGGGCCCTTTTGCGAGGCTTACCAGCAGGGCCTCTTGAAGCACCTGCAGGTGGCGGTTCAAGTTGCCATCGGTCAGCGCACACAGCTTTTTCATCTGCGGAAACGGCAGGCCCTTGGGGTGTGTGACCAGGCATGTCAGCACGCCTAGGCGGGCGCGCTCATGGATGACGCGACTAAGCCCGTCGTAGGCAAATGGCGAATTGGCTGGCGTTTTTTTAGCTTTCTTCAATTGCATCCTCGAATCCATAGCGTAACACGGCAGCGACGAGTAACTGACCGATGCCGAAGGGTATGCCCATCGCCCAGGGCGACAGCGCGTGATGGCCGGAGGCAATGAGCAGGCACACGAGTCCGGCTGCGAGATACCAGGCACCAACCCCGAACATTTGCCGGGGCAGGAAACGGCACGAGGCGAACACGCCCAGGCTAAATATGACTTCCCACAAACCGGGAAGCATCCACGAATCTTGCGGTGCGATGCGTAACAGCACCACGGTCAGCAGCAGTCCCACGACGATGGCGGGCAGGAACTGCTCGGCCGCCGCTTGAATCATTTCCATCGCCAGTCCTGAATGAACCCTTCTGGCTCGGAAAATCGTTTCGAGCGCCGACAGGAACACCGCCACGGCGGCCGTTGCTATCCAGACGTCGAGAAATGCTTTTAAGCCCTGATTCGAACCCGCCATCCAATGGCTCTGGGCGGCGGCGACAAACAGCGCGAGGATTCCGGTCGAGGCGACGGACAAGGGGCCATAGCCGCGAAACTGCGTGCCGCGCGCGACCTGGGTTCGAATTGCGCTGATATCGTCGAGCGCCTGCCGCAGTTCCGTCATGTATGGACCCTACTATGTGCGCTCATTCCAAGGTAATTGCGTCGGCCTGTCAAGAAGCAACGCATTGCGCCGTCGCCAGGGGCAAATGCTTCTGTTGCGATGCGATGTTGCGGGCCGCGCGACTTAGGTGATACTTTGTATTGCAAAGTTCGGAATGGCAGCGAATTGCAAGGCGGTGAGATTTGGCCGCGATTAGACCAGTCGAGTTGGGCGGCGGTGCGCATGCGCGCGCTTGGCTTTGCGCCTTTCTTATCTGCACGGTCGGCATCGTTGGCCTGGTACACGATTCCTGGCCCAAATCGGTTCAAGGGTCTTGGATCAACCTGCACGCTGTTTTCGGATTGCTGCTGTGGATCATGGTGGTCGCGCAATTTCGGCAGGCGCGCTCCGGTAGTCTCTTGCACGGAGCAGACTCCCGCTCGATTTGCCGGCAATTATCTCGAGCAGTGTATTTTTTGCTGTATATCCTGTTCGGCGCGAATCAGATCATCCGCTTCGCCGTCTTTCTGTGGAATCGCGGCACGTTGGGCGCAGCGCACCCCGCGATCGTGCAACGACCGGAGAATCTACGCGATTACCTGGCATACGGAATTTTTGCGCTTCTCACCATTCGCGCTATGGCGGCGTTGCATCGTCATGTGCTCAAGCGCGGCGGACTACCCTCAAGGTTTCCCGACTACCAGCACCACAAATGAGTCCGCGATCGGCGCGGGCCGTGGATGAGGTTGAGCCGCGGTGGCCGCGGGAGCGGGTCCGAAATCGGCGGTGACGAGATAAACCTTGCCGGTCTTGCCATCGAGAGCCATGGTGCGCGCACCGCGTTGCGTGGCCACGGTGTCGGCAATCGAATAGCGATCCGCAGAATCTTGGTGGATCACCGACAAGGTCCCTTCGCCGTTTGAGCTGTAGACAATTGCGCGCTTCTCATCGTAGGCAGCCGCATCGGGATGCTCGCCGATGGGCACCAAGGCCACTTGCTTGCCGCTGACGCTGTCGGTCACGGCCATCACCTTGCCGTCGCAAACCGAGAATAAGCGGTGATGAGCGTTATCGATGGCAAGGCCGCTCGGACTGTTGCAGCCTGGCAGAGGCCAGATGCTTTTAACCGCTAATTTCGCACTGTCGATCACCGCAATCTGTCCCGGCTCGCTTTCAATATTCACGAAGATCCGGCCGCGGCCGTCATCGGCCGCAAATTCCGGTTTGTCGGGCACGGGAATCGTGGCAACTACGCCCAAGCTCGATCCGTCCAGCACCGTCACGTCCTTGCTGGCGCCGTTGAATGTAAAGACATGCTTGGCGGCGGGCTCATACAGGATCGCGTCTGGATTGCGCCCGGGAATTTTTGCTTCCTGTATGACCTTGAGGGTATCAAGATCAAACACAGTCACTGAGTTCGCGCGGCCGTTGCTGGTATAGCCTCGCTTCAGGCCCGGGGCCAGCGCAATGCCATGGACGCCTTGCGTGTCGGGAATGAATCCGATGAGTTTCCCGGATTCGCTGCTCATCACGTCAACGCGCGTTCCGCGGCTGATGAACACCCGCTCTTTGGCCGGGTCGGCGAGGAGGTAGTCCCAGCCTCCCTCTCCGCCCAGTTTCCAGCGCTGCAGTACCTGCATTTTTGCGCTGTCCGCCGCCCCTGCGGCGATCGGAGCGATGACCAGCGTCAAACAGAAACTCAGTTTGGTCCAGAGTTGCAAAGCGGCGCGCGTCGATAGCATGACAGATTCCTCGGTCCGGTCTTTGTGGGGCAAAGCTGCTGACTATGCCTCACTCTGCAAAGAAAAGCTCCTGGAAATTTATTCGGCTCCGCGGGGCGATCGGCCGGCGGCCAGTCGCAAAACTGTCACATTGCAAAACTAACCTAGCATGCCTAACACGCGCCGACGCCTCTCGTCGCGTCGCTCATTTCAATCGAACCCCCGGGGGAAATACGCATGATTCGTTCCATATTGAGTACCGCCGCCGCTGCGTGGCTGACCGTCGCCGCATCAGCCGCCGTGGCGGACGAGACGACACTCGAGTCTCATCAAATCAAGCACGTGCTGCTGATCAGCGTCGATGGATTGCACGCGCTCGATCTCTCGAATTTTGTCGCCACGCACGCCGATTCAACTCTTGCGGAACTCGGCCGTAATGGAGTCACATACTCGAACAATTCCACATCGAGCCCGTCCGATTCATTTCCCGGTCTTGCAGCGCTCGTCACGGGCGGATCGCCGGTCACCACGGGACTTTGGTACGACGACACCTACAACCGCGCGCTCTCGCCGCCGGCGCAGACTGACGGTCTCGGTAATCCCGGCGGCAGTTGCCCCGGCAAAATCGGCACGAACGTCGCATGGGATGAGGCGGTGGATATTGATCTGACGCGTCTCGATGCAGGTGGCGGCCTGAACCCCAAATTTCTGGTGCGAAACCCCAGCAACGGTTGCAAGACCATCCTGCCGCACGAGTATTTGCGCGTGAATACGATATTCGAGGTGGTGAAAGCCGGCGGCGGACGCACGGCGTGGACCGACAAGCATCCCTCGTATGAATGGACCAATGGGCCGAGCGGCAAAGGCGTCGATGATTTTTATGGCCCGGAGATCAATTCGATCCCGGTAGCGCTGCCGCAATTTCCGGGTTGCGCTCCGGTTCCGTTCGCCGATCCGACGCCGGATGACGGATGGACCAACAGTTTCGATGACATCAAGTGCTATGACTCCATCCACGTGCAAGCCGTGATCAATCAGATTGACGGCTTTACCCACGACCGCGCGCACAAGGTCGGCGTCCCGGCGCTGTTCGGCACGAACTTTCAAGCGGTCAGCGTCGGCGAGAAGCTCGCGGTCGATCCCGTGACGGGGCAGAAGGGCGGTTATACCGATGTTCTCGGTACGCCGGGACAGGGATTGGCGGGCGAGCTCGAGTTCATCGATCAATCCATCGGGCGGTTCGTGCGGGAGCTGAAGGCGCAACGGCTCTTCGATTCCACTCTCATCATCATCAGTGCGAAGCACGGCCAGTCGCCGATCGACGGCAGCAAGCGCCGCGGCATCGGCGGGGGACAACCCGCCGCGACCATCGGCTCCTCTGACGCCTTCGACATCTCGGATGACGGATCTTTGATCTGGCTCACCGATCCATCGTTGACGCCCGCGGCGGTTGCGACACTCAGCACACCTGCAAATCAGCAGGCTCTCGGCATCCAAGAGATATTCGCCGGCCAGTCGCTGCGCAATAAGTTCGATAACCCGGGCGCCGATCCGCGTACGCCGGATATCATTCTCAAGGTCAATACGGGAGTGATCTTCACCGGCGGCTCAAAGCTTTCGGAACATGGCGGCTTTAACGAGGATGACATTCACACCGCGCTGCTGGTGTCGTTCCCCTCGCTCGAGCATGCAGTCGTCAAGAGCGCGGTGAGCAATCAGCAGGTGGCGCCGACCATCATCAAGGCCCTCGGCCTCGATCCGAACGATCTGGACGCGGTGCGCAAGGAACAGATCGCGCCGTTGCCTTTCCTTTTCAAGGGCAAATTCGACAACCGCGTCTCTGAATTCTAAAGACGCAGCTTCGGCTCGCTCGCCGGCGGGTGCGCAACGATATCGTTGCGCGCCCGGCTGGCCGGCAGTCGCCGCCCGCGAACTTTCAAAACAGTATTGGAACAAAAATGAAATCGACCAGAAAAAATATCGAATCAACCGCATGGGCCGGGCGCAGTTTGTTGAGCGCCGCCGTGCTGCTGGCGTTGGGCGGCGCGGCATCCGCGCAGAATGTGGAATCGCCCGATCGCGGCGGGCACTCCCGGCATGACCGATTTTTCCTTCCCGATCATCTCGTCGTGACTCGAAGCGTTTACGACAACAATCCCAAGAACGTCATCGTGGGAACCGTGCTGCCGCCCAATTGCGCCGCGACCACGGGCGGGTGTGCCGCTGCGAGCGGCGCTCCGAACGATGGTTCCTATCCGAACGTTTGGAACAACGACATTTATGATGCGAGCTTCGGCATTACATCCAAAATCTTTTTGGACCAGATGACCCCGTCCGGCAGGACGATCAATACACTCGAAGTTCCGGCGAACCCGGCGAAGGGCGGCGCCAATTTTGCCGACCATCTGGTCACCAGCTTCAGCTCGAAGTCGGAACTTGCGCTCAACTTATCCAATGACGGCAGATTCGTGACCTTCATGGGGTACGTCGCGCCGGTGAACACCATCGATGTGTCAAACTCCAACACCCCCGGGGCAATCGATCCCAGCAATCCTGTCGGCACTGAATTTCCGCGTGCCGTGGCGCAGGTTGACGCGGCCGGCCACTTTCTGTTCACGGAAACGAACGCGTACAGCGGCAACAACGGCCGCGCCGCCATCCAGAATGACTCGCAGGGCGTTGATCTGATCTACACCGTGGGCAACGCCGGCAACGGCGCCAATCCGCAGCCGAATGGCATCATTCTGGGCGCGGGCGCGCAAATCCTAAGCCCCGCAAACTCCGCCGAAGCAGCACAAGTTCCCGGCGTGCCCACGCCGGTTGCGAGCTTCTCGGTGACCGAACTCGGCGCCAAGGCGGATAAGATCGGCAAGGACGACAATTTTCGCGGCCTGACGATTTTCAATAACGTGCTTTATTTCACCAAGGGCAGCGGCAGCAACGGCGTCAACACGGTGTACTTCGTCGATACGACGGGCAGTGCCTGTCCCTCAGGCGTCGGGTTGCCGGCACCGCACGCGCAATTGCCCGCAGCGCCCCTGACGTTCGACGTAGCGAGCCTGCAGACGGCCGGTCTACCCAACAATGTGTGCATATTGGCAGGGTTTCCGGAGACCCCCAATAAATCTGCAACCGTCACCGCGTTCCCCTTCGGATTGTGGTTCGCGAATTCGCAAACCCTTTACGTGGCCGACGAAGGCGATGGTTTCACGGGAGGAGCGGATTTGTATACGCACGCGGCGGCGCAATCCAGTGCGGGGCTGCAAAAATGGGTGCTGAACAAGTCCACGGGGCGATGGGTTCTGGCCTACACCTTGACCAACGGATTGAATCTCGGTGTTGCCTACAAGATTCACGGCTATCCCGCCGGCTCGAATGCGGCCACGGGATTGCCTTGGGCACCCGCCACCGACGGCCTTCGAAATATCACGGGGCGGGTGGGCCGCGACGGCGTGGCGACGATTTGGGGGATCACATCCACCATCAGCGGCAACGGCGATGTCGGCGCTGATCCGAACCGCTTGGTCGTGATTCGCGATCCGATCGAGAATACTCAGTTGAGTACCCGGTTCCAGCCTGGATTTTCCACGCTTCGCACCGCGGACTTCGCCGAAGTGCTTCGCGGCGTGTCGTTCACGCCGGGCACCGAACTCTAGGCGGGTAGGGCGCCGAACTGCGATGGGGCCGCCGAGGGGCGGCCCCATGCCTTGTCGTGGCAGTTGCTAGCCAAGATGCGGTGCGCGCATAGTCGCTCGCATGAATCTTGATTGGCGAGTCTTCGCACTGGGTTCGGCGTTCTTCGCGGCGCTGACGGCGATCTTCGGCAAAGTCGGCGTGTCCGAGATCAACTCAGATCTTGCCACCTTTTACCGAACGTTGATCATTTTGGCGGTCAGTGCGCTGCTGGTCTCGGCGCGCCAAGAGTGGCAAGCGCCGGGCAATCTGTCGCACAAAGGACTCTTGTTTCTGGTCTTGTCGGGCATTGCGACAGGTCTGTCCTGGCTTTGCTATTTTCGCGCGCTGCAAATGGCGCCCGCCTCCCGCGTCGCTCCTATCGACAAATTCAGCGTCGTTCTCGTCGTTCTATTCGCGGTGCTGTTGCTTGGAGAGAGGCTCACCTGGAAGGTCGGCATAGGCTCCATTCTCATTGCGGGCGGCGTCATCCTCACCGCGTTCTAAGTCCGCAAGCCCGCCGCCCCTAACTTTGTGTTGCAAATAAGAGACTTTGTTTCGCAAAGATAATCATATATGGTATACCACGAGAACAACTTGAAGCGGTGTGAAACTCCGACACGTTGATTTGGCTGGCAAGAAGGGGTGGTCATATGGGATCCGTCAACGCGCCTCTGCGTATTTTCTCTTCAATCGCTCAATTGCCACTACCCCCGGATTCCGGTTGCCACCAGCGTCAATCAGAGTGAATTCCCAGATCGATTTCGAACAAACGACCTTTATGAGGACCACAAGATGCTACATCTAAGACTGGCGAGGCCCATGCTGATCGCGCTGGCAGCATGCGCCGCTAATTTTCTCGCCCAGGGCAGCGCCTTGGCCGATGACGCCCAGGAGAATAAAGCGCTCAAGGAACAAATGCGGCAGATGATGCAGCGCATGGATGCGTTGCAGAAACAAGTCGAAGCGCTGTCGAGGCAACAGGCTGCAACGCCGCCTCCGGCGGTGGTGACCGTGCCGCCACCGGTTACGGTGCCGCCGCCTCCGGTGGTCGCAGCCGCGCCCCCGGTCAAATACGAAGAAAAGGAACCGCTGCTGCACAAAATCCTGAGCGGATTCTACGGCACGTTGGACGTGTCATTCGACGACACGACCAAGGGCATGAATGGATTTGTTGCCTACCCCTATTCTCTCGTCGATGGGACGAATCCGAACTCGGGATATGTGAGAGGCCCCAATCCGAAGGGTAATGGTGCCGGTCCGGTCGGCAGGGTCGGCTACATGCCGGCGTTTTCCACCAACAAATCAGTGTTGGGGTATCGCGGCTCGCACAAGTTCGAGGGCACCGACTTGGCACTCATTTATCAAATCGAGACGCAACCGTCGATCACCTCGTCGCCGGGTCTCAATACCTCGCAATTCCAGCAATCGAACGTCGTGAAAGGCGGCATCGGCTATGGCGATACGTTCATCGGCTTTGCCGGCGAGGAGTGGGGCAAGGTGAAGGTCGGCACCACGTATTCTCCGTATAAAAAGTCGACGGACCGGATGAATCCGTTCTCAGGCATGTTGGGCGACTACGCGGTGATCATGGGCAACTCGGGCGGCGACAACCGGGTCGAGTTCGGCACGCGCCTCGAGCACGCGATTTGGTTCGAGTCGCCGAAGTTCGCCAACATGTTCAGCTTCGACGTATTGGTCTCGCCGGGACAGAACCGCACTTACGACAATGTGGTGCAATCCTCCGGCTCGCCGGACTGCAACGGCGGCAACCAACCCGGCAGCGGCAATCTGCTGCTCAATTGCGATGACGGCGGCTTCGACGATGCCTACAGCGTCGATGTGAAGTTCGAGACCGGCCCGATCTATGTGACGGCGGCCTATGAGTGGCACCACAACGTCAACCGCAACAGCGACGGCATCGGTTCCAATCATCCGATCTACGGTTACTTGGATTCGATCAATTCTCCGCTGCTCGATTTCGCGACTTTTGACGCGCTTTCGGCCGAGTTCCCCACCAGCTTCGGCGCCGGCGCCTCGCCGCCATACTTGACCGACATCGCCAACGAGTCGGCGTTCAAAGTGGGTGCCCAGTACACGTTGCCGTTCGGGCTCGCCTTGAGCGGCATTTACGAGTACATGCATCGCAGCCTGCCGCAGGCATTGCAATTCCAGAACGAACGGCAGAGAAACGGCCTGTGGTTCGCAGCCTCGCAAGACATTTTCAGCAAGGACAATGTCAGTATCGGCTGGGGGCATGCGGGCCGCACTCCCGGCGATCCGGGCGGGCAGCACAACTTCAATCCGAACAACACGGATGATGCGGCCAACATGTACACCGTCGCGTGGAAGCATCGCTTCGACAAGAATGTGTACTGGTATCTCGATGCGGCCGAAACGGTCAACAAGGGCAATGCGCACTACGACTTGGGCGCCGGCGGCCGCGGTCTGACCACGGATTGCCACGATGCCACGAATACCCCCGTGATCGACTACACCAGCGCCGGAAATACGACCTGGGGCGGTTGCAAGGAAATCGGCTTCTCGACCGGCATCAACTACAAATTCTAGAGGACCGAGCATTGCGTTATTGCGGCGTTTTGCCGCCTAAAAAAGCCAGGGACGTACCCACGTCCCTGGCGCTTTTAAGTCCAAATTGAGGATGCCTTGAAATAAAAATGGGGAGGTTCCCCGCTTCGTCTTAGCAGCGCACCGCGTAGCTTATTCCTTGCCCGGAATCCTCCGGATGATTGCAAAGAGTTATCTGATGATTGCGAATCTTGAGATCGATCATCGGCGTGCCTCAAGAGGGACCTGCCCGCGGCCATTGCAGGCTCATATCGGGCGCAACCGGTTGTTTACTTAATGACCCCCTGTTCAAAGCAGGCGACTTATTCCTTTGCAAATAGTGGAGTCGCAGGGCGGATTGCGGCGGCCATAAATTATGTTGATGCCATTGACCTTGACATAAGGCCGATGCGCGTCGCAACCAAGAGACCTCGATCACGCTTTCATTGTGCTCGCTTCGTCAAAATCTTGAACACGGGTACCGTTCTTGGGATGGGATTTATGGCAACGCCGATAAATGCGCCAATGGCCGGCGAGATCTGGCACCTTAGCATTGACGATTTGTTCCAGCCGGTCCAAGAAGCGCCGCGTCTCGGCGGTGAGGGGCCGTTCGTCATCAACCTCAGTGCGTCGACGGCGCCGATCAGCATTCCCGCAACGGCGTTCGCCGGATGCAGTGACGCGCATGTCTATCAAATTCAAGTGACCGAGGATGGCAGGACGCGTTATCGCCTGCGCCTCGGCCCATTCGCTACCGAAGACGAGGCCGACGCTGTCCTTGCGGTGGTTCGAGATACTTATCCCGGTGCCTTGACGGCTACCGCCAGTGCTTCAGATTCACGCGTCATCGGCAGCATGCAGGCGAAGGTTGAAGCGCGCCAGGCCGGTGCGCGGAAGCCGGTCGACACGGCAGTGACGGAAAAATCAGCTCCGAAAAAAGTAGCCGCCGAAATATCCATTGACATTGCATGGCCGACGCCCGAATTGGCGGTTCCTCCGACGAGACCCGTGCGCGCGGCGCCGACCGCGGCGCCGGTTGCAATCCCGCCCGTTGCGGCAGCTCCTCTCGAGTTAGCGCCCGAGTGGGCGTTGCCGGAGTTGGATATTCCGCTGCCTAGCTCGCGCGAATCGAATTTGGGCGCCAAGGCCGCTCCCGTTCTCACAGAGGTGGTCGTGCCCGCTGGCAAGGCGCCGGCGCCGAGGATGGCTGCGCCGACTCCCGCCGTTGCGCCCGTTCTCATGGACGCGGTTGCACCCAAAGCCAAGGCGCCGATTGTGACTGCACCCGCTGCGGCGCAGGCCGCGACACCGAAACCTGCAGCAGCGACGCCCAAAGCTCCCGCGCCAACGTTTGTGGCACCCGTGGCCCCGCCGCCAAAAGCAGCAGCTCCGGTCGCTCCTGTGCCGGTCGCGGTCACGCCGGTCCCAGCTCGGATTGCACAGGCCGCGCCCGAGCCTGCGAAACAGACCGCTACGCCCGCCAAGCCTGCGCCTCCGAAGGTCGCCGCACCGCCTCCGCGGATCACCGCACCGCAGCCGCGGATCGCTGCGAAGATGGCAGCGCCCATGGCAGCCGAAAAGTCGGCACCCGTTCTGACACAGTCGGTCCTGTCGCACTCAAAGGCCGCGACCAAGCTCCGCCAGTCAGCCATGAAGCCCTCGGCCAACAGACTCACATCGCTGCAGCACGTCGTTGCCGCAACCTCTCGCGCGCCTGCCGCGCGAGAGGTGAAAGAGCTCGACGAGCCCCTCGAGAGTTTGGAGTCCACGCAAACCATGCGCGCGATAACGCCGACGGAGCTGGAAGATATCGAGGCATCGCGATGGTTCGTCATTGAACTGTCAGTTGCGGACGAGGCGTTTGATCCGGATGCCGTGCCGAACCTCGATATCTTCAGCGAGTACCGCCTGTATTCGGTGGCGGGGCTTGATCAAGGCCGCGAGGTGCATGCATTGCGGCTCGGCTTTTTCCGCGAAGAGGTCGGGGCGGTCGCGGTCTCAAGCTATCTTGCTGCCTTTTGGGACAAGCCGGCCATCAAGCGCGTCAGCCTGGCTGAGCGAGAACGATTTGCCGATCAGCGGGTGGAAGCACGCAAAGACGTGGGCGCCACCGGCAGACATGCGGTCATCGAGATCACGGACGAACTGGTGGCGCGGCGCAAGCGATCATCCAAGTCTTCGGCATCGGCCAACTCGGCGAATCCGATTATCGGGCGTTAGGAGCCTGTCTGAGTATTCCGCGTTACTTGTTCGACGCTCAAACTCAACAGCACTCGTCGCTGCTTTCGCTGGCGAAGCAGATTGCGACGTTTCAATGGCTCATTTGATCGCAACAAAGAGATGTCCTTCTCCGTCCTTGGGTTAGTATTCGCCATCGAACCTAGGGTCGTGGAACAAGGTAATGCATATGGCCACTCTTCGAATTCCCGGATGTGCGCTCGTGATGATCATTTTGGCGCTGGCGTCCGCACACGCGAGCGCGCGTTCGGAATTCTCCATGGAGCAAGTGCTGCACTATCCCTTTGCCACCGAGCTCGCGGCGGCGGAACGCGGTGATGTTGTCGCCTGGGTGTGCAACCTCGATGGCGTGCGCAATGTTTGGGTGGCGCGCGGCCCGGCCTTTATGCCGGCCAAGGTCACGCAGTTCAACGAAGATGACGGGCAGGAGATAACCCAGCTGACGTTCTCACCGGACGGCACGCGGCTGGTCTTCGTGCTGGGCGGCGATCACGATGCCAACTGGCCCGCCGAAGGCGATCTCGCGCCCGACCCGAGCTCCTCGCCGACGCAGCCGGCCACGGCGATTTGGGCGCTGCCGCTGAACGGCGGGCAGCCGGTCAAGATCGATGAAGGCGATGCGCCCGTGATTTCCGCGCGCGGCCAGCTCGCGTACATCAAGGATGGTCACGTTTGGATCTCGTCGCTGGACGGCGGTAAGCCTGAACGCTTGTTTTTCGACCGGGGCAAGGACAGCGATCTGGTCTGGTCACCGGATGGAACCCGGCTCGCGTTTGTTTCCGACCGGCATGATCACTCCTTCATCGGAATCTTTACATCCAAGAACGCACCGCTGGTCTATCTCGCGCCTTCCACCAACAAAGACTTGTCGCCGGTCTGGTCGCCGGATGGCGCACGAGTCGCGTTTGCGCGCCGCGCCGGCGACGGCGGCGCGCCCCGGCCTGTTCTCTCGCGAGTGCCGCATCCCTGGTCGATCTGGATTGCATCGGCCGCGGATGGCGCGGGGCACGCCGTTTGGCAGAGCCCGAACACGCTTGCGGGTTCCTTTCCGGACGTTGCGGGGGAAGCCAATCTGCATTGGGCGGCGGGCGATCGCATCGTCTTCATGGCGTATTTGGACGACTGGCCGCATCTGTATTCCGTTGCAGCTTCAGGCGGCGCGCCGCTGTTGTTGACGCCCGGCGCATACATGGTCGAGCACGTCGCCGAAAGCCGCGACCGCCGGTTCATGATTTACGATGCCAATACCGGCAGCACGGCGGGCGATGATGACCGCCGTCATCTTTTTCGCGTGTCGGTCGACCATCCTGGGTCGACGGCGTTGACCTCGGGCGAGACGCTGGAATGGATGCCGGTCAGCGCGGCCGCGGACCGCGTTGCATTTGTCGCAGCCGGTCCGCAACAGCCGCCGACGGTTGCCGTCATAGGTCTTGACGGAGCACACCGTGCTTCATTGGTTGCCGCTACCCACTCAGAATTTCCGCAGACGAAGCTCATCGCGCCCAAGCAGGTCACGTTCAAGGCAGCCGACGGAACGCTGGTTCACGGTCAATTGTTCGACACGAGCGGCGCGAAATCCGCCGAGCGAAAAGCCGGCGTCATATTCGTGCACGGCGGACCGCCGCGGCAAATGCTGCTCGGCTGGCACTACATGGATTACTACAGCAATGGCTATGCGGTAAATCAATACCTGGCTGCACACGGCTTTGTCGTACTCTCGGTGAATTACCGGCTGGGTATCGGCTACGGCCGTGAGTTTCATCATCCTGAGCACGCAGGTTATGCCGGCGCCGCCGAATATCAAGACGTCGTGGCAGGCGCGCATTTCCTGCAAGCTTTGCCGAGCGTGGACGGGAAGCGCATCGGCATTTGGGGCGGCTCGTATGGCGGATATCTCACCGCGCTTGCATTGGCGCGCAACTCGGACCTTTTCAAGGCCGGTGTTGATTTGCACGGCGTGCACGATTGGTCGCGTCTCATGGACGAGCTGACCGGTAAACAGGAGACCCGCTTTGAGAAGGGCGACCGGGAGAAAGCCATGGAGATCGCCTGGAATTCATCGCCCGATGCTGGTCTTGACGGTTGGAAGTCGCCGGTCCTGCTAATCCAAGGTGATGACGACCGAAACGTGCCGTTTCAGCAGACGGTGGATCTCGCGCGCCGGCTCGAGGAGCGGAATCTTTCCTTTGAGGAACTGGTGCTTCCCAATGAGATTCATGGCTTTCTGCGCCACGCATCCTGGTTGCGCGCCGATGAAGCCACGGCGGACTTCTTATCGCGCGCTCTGAACGTCAGCGGAAAATAGTGTTTACCGATTCGCGCGCTGTCGGTCGCGTTTACGCCGGTCGCCGAGAGGAAAAATATCCGGTGAATTGCTTCGCGACGCGCTGCGGCTGCCGGCCCCGCTGACGGAGCCTTCAGGATTCGCGGCTTCGTCATTGCTGAATCCCTGAAGCCGAACAACGCTGGGCATAGCGGCATCTTGCTGATCCGACAATCGTGCGGCGTGCAACTCCCGCAGCGCCGTTTCTCTGCGGCGCTGTGCGGCGCCATGCCGGCGCCAACGGACATATTCCGCTCGCAGGTACGCGGCAGACAACCCAATTCCGCCCACGACGATCAGCAACAACACGATATCGAAACTCATTCGACCACCCTTCAACGAAATCTCAAGGCACCCAGCGCCCCAACTGAGGGTTACTCGATTGATTGCAAGGTGCCGATTCTCCAAATATTGGTATTGCTCGTCATTTTACCGGCGGTGATCTGTTTAGTAAAATTGCCCCAGCCGCCGCCCAATTCATCAATCGCTACCAGCCGGGGCCGTAAATCGGGCCAGGAGCCTGTCTGAGTATTCCCCGCGTCAGTCCTGCGCGCGCAATTTCGAAATATGCGCGGCAGTCAGCTCCGAACCCTTTACGCCGTAAAGAGCGGTGACGTAGTTCGCCACGGCGGCGATTTCAGCGTCCGAGTAGGTGGCGCCGAACGCCGGCATATTGTTGGCATCGATGGGTAAATGGCGATGCCCGCCGCCGATGATGACCTGCGCCACATTGTTGGCAGACGGATCATTGACTGAACGCGTGCCGGTCAAGGTCGCGAAAGGAATCACCGGACTCACGCCGGTCCAACCATGACAGCCGGCGCACGCACCCTCGTAAACTTCTTTGCCACTCGTGTTGCTGTCGGCGGCGGCAAGTTGCGCAGGCGCGGCGGGCGTGGATCGGGGTTCCGGCAGGTCGGATGTGGTAACGCCCGGCACCGAGCGCAAATACGTGACCATGGCCGTGATGTCGCTGGGTTTCAAATGACTCAAGCTCTCATCGACCGCTTCACCCATGGGTCCCGAAGCGGTGCCGCGTCCGTCGGCATGACCCATCGACAGGTAATGCGCCAGGTCCGCATCGCTCCACGCACCGACGCCGCTGCTGCGATCGGCCGTGATGTTGTATGCGCGCCAGCCGGCTTGGACAGCTCCGCCGAATTTTTGCCGGTTGTTCAACGCAAAGAAAAGATTCCGCGGCGTATGACATTCGCCGCAGTGAGCCAGTGCCTCGACCAAGTACGCGCCGCGATTCCACTCGGCGCTGCGGTCGACATGGGGCTCAAAGCGCTTGTCGGAATTGAACAGAACCGACCACATGCTCATCAGGCCGCGCTGGTTGAATGGAAATGCCAGGGTATTTTTCGGCGCCGGCGCATGCACGGGTTTGATCGAAAACAAATAAGCTTTGATGGCCAGCGCATCAGCGTCGGACATATACGTATAACTGGGGTACGGCATCGCAGGGTACAGCTTGGTGTTGCCGCGGCCGATACCTTTGTGCACGGCGTTTAGGAAATCCGCATCACTGTAGCCGCCGATCCCGGTTTCCGCATCCGGGGTAATGTTGGTCGAATAAATCGTTCCAAAAGGCAGAACGAAGGCGAGGCCGCCGGCGAACGGAGTACCGTCCTTGGCCGTATGGCACACCACGCAATCCGCCGCGCGCGTCAAGTATTCTCCGCGCTCGGCGAGGCTCGCCGATTTGAGCTCGGCGGGGGCGCCGGTGGGATCTTGGGCCTGGTACGCGCCCAGCGAAACCGTTTTGCCACCCGCAAAGCCGGTGGGCTGTGGGCCGAGAACGATATACGCGCTGATGATGACGCCCAAGCCGACAATCGCCGCAAGGGTCCAGAGAATGGGATGCTTTTTCATGCTGCACCTGTTTTTGGGAATGGAAGCATGTGGATGCGCTTGCCGGTTGCCGCAAAAATGGCATTGGCGACAGCCGGTCCGACGGGCGCGACGCCGGGCTCGCCCACACCGGTGGGAGGTGCGGTCGAGGGCACGATGTATACCTCGACTTTGGGCATTTCGTTCATGCGCAGCACGCGGTAGTTGTTGAAGTTGCCCTGCTCGACACGGCCGTCCTTCAGCGTAATGGCGCCATGGAGCACAGCGCCGAGTCCGAATCCGATGCCGCCTTCCATTTGTGCGGTAATGATGTCCGGATTGATGGGCGTTCCGCAGTCCACGGCGCACACCACGCGATCGACTTTGATATTCCCGTGACTGTCGACCGTCACTTCGGCGACTTGGGCGACAAACGTCTTGAACGCTTCGGCCACCGCAATGCCGCGCCCTTTTCCGGCCGGCATCGGTCCGCTGTTCCAGCCCGCCTTCTCGGCGGCGAGTTCCAGCACGGCCTTCATGCGCGGCTCGTGTTCCAGCAGCTTGCGTCTGAAGGTAAATCCATCCACCCCGGCGGCATGCGCCGCTTCGTCGATGAAAGCTTCGACGGCGAAGGTCGTATGCGAGCTGCCCACGACGCGCCACCACAGCACCGGTACGCCGGTCTTGGTGGTCGACAGGTCCACCGCGATATTGGGTATCGCGTAGGCAATATTCGCCGCGCCTTCCACCGAAGTTCCATCAATGCCGTTCTTCATTCCCGCGGCAAACGGGGTACCGGCCATGATCGACTGGCCGACGATGACGTGATGCCAGCCGGTGAGCTCGCCCTGTGCGGTCAGTCCCGCTTCCATCTTGTGAAAGTACATGGGGCGATACAGGCCGCCGTGAATGTCATCCTCGCGCGTCCACTGCAATTTGATCGGCGTGCCGTCGGCGCCATACGCCTTGGCGATCGACACGGCTTCCACGATGTAATCCGAGATCGTGTTGGCGCGGCGGCCGAAGCTGCCGCCGGCATACAGGGTATGAATGCTGACTTGTTTCGGATCAAGGCCCGCCGTGTGCGCGGCATTCGCCTGATCGATGGTCTGGAATTGATCGCCCGCCCAGATCTCGCAGCTGTTCGCGTCGAGCTTGACCACCGCATCGAGCGGTTCCATCGGCGCGTGCGCCAGGTAGGGGAACTCGTAGCTGGCGGACACTTTGCGGGCAGCATCGCCGATGGCTTTCTTGGCGTCGCCCTCTTTGCGCGCGGATAGGGCCGGTTGATCGGCGAGTCGCCGGTATTCGTCCATCAATGCCGCGGAGCTGCGCTTCTCGGCCTTCGAATCATCCCACTCGATTTTCAGCGCATCGCGCCCCTGTTTGGCCGCCCAGAAGCTCTTCGCCACGACGGCAACGCCGCCCGGCACCTGCACTACCTTGACCACGCCGGGCACGGCGCCGGCCGCAGTGCCGTCGAAGGATTTTACCGTCGCGCCGAACAGCGGCGGGCGCTTGAGCAGCGCAACCAGCATGCCCGGCAGCACGAAATCCAAAGTGAATTGCGCCGTACCATCGCTCTTTGCCGCCGCATCGACGCGCGGCGGACGGCCGCCGATCAGTTTGAAGTTTTTCGGGTCCTTGAGCACCACGGTGTCGGGGACCGGCAGCGTGATGGCAGTTTTCACCAGCGAACCGTAGGGCGCCTGGCGTTTGCTGGCGGCGTGGTACACCACCCCTTTGTCAGTGGTCAGATCTGCGACCGGAACATGCCAGTCTTTCGCAGCCGCCGCGAGCAGCACCGCGCGCGCCTTGGCTCCCGCATCGCGCAGCTGCGCCCAGGAGTTGGCCATCGCCGAGCTGCCGCCGGTGCCTTGAATCGTGCCGAAGACAAGATTGGCATAGCGCTTCGCATCGGCGGGCGCGCTTTCGACGGTCACCTTCGACCAATCCGCATCGAGTTCTTCCGCAACGATCGTCGCGATGCCGGTGTACGACCCCTGGCCCATTTCCAAATGCTTCGCGATCACCGTCACGCTGTTGTCCGACCCGATGCGCAGAAATGCGTTGGGGGCGAAAGGAGCGCCGGGCGCCGGTACCGCAGCGACTGCGCGCCGGCCCGTCGCGGCCCATTCAAACCCAATGGTGAGGGCGACCGAGGCGGCGCCCGCGGTTTTGAGAAAATCGCGGCGCGTCGGCAGCGGCGAGCGAAGTGTTTTGTTGATCATGGTTTACGCCTTGATGGATTGCGCGGCCGAATGGATCGCGGCGCGGATGCGCTGGTACGTGGCGCAGCGGCAAATGTTGCCGCTCATGGCGCCATCAATGTCCGCATCGGTCGGTGCGTTATTCTTTTCAAGGAGGGCCGTCGCGGACATGACCTGGCCTGATTGACAGTAGCCGCATTGCGGGACCTGCAATTCCACCCAGGCTGCTTGCACCGCCTTCGCTTGCTTGCTCTTCAAGCCTTCGATGGTGGTGATCTCGCGGCCGGCCACCGCCGACAGCGGCATGACGCAGGAGCGAACCGCTTGCCCGTCGAGATGAACCGTGCAGGCACCGCACATCGCCATGCCGCAGCCGAACTTGGTTCCGTGCAGACCGGCGACTTCGCGCAGGGCCCAGAGCAGGGGCATGGCGGGGTCGGCATCCAATGTGGCCGACTGGCCGTTGAGAACGAAAGTGGTGGGCATCGTGAACTCCGCGGGTGATGGCTCGATTCTACGTCCGGCCGGGCTCAATACAAGCCCGGCTCGCTAATACCGCGCTAATACCGCGCGAATACCGCGCGAATACCGCGCGAATACCGCGTCATTACCGCGTCTTGAAATCGACGGCGGTGTTGCCGCCGCAGATCAGCACCCCCACGCGTTCGTGCGGTGCGGGTACGTACCAGCCGCGATTGGCCAGCCCGTCACTCGAACACGATGCGCGGAAAATAGAATGACACCGTCCAGTTGGGCAGGTCGACGATTTCGCTGATACGAAGATCGCCGCAGACGCTGCACAGCAGGTAAGCATCGATGGCGGGCATCCCGTGCTGCCGACAGAGCAGCTCGACCATGGAGCGAACGGCGGCACGGGCCGCTTGCATGAGATCCGGACCGATTCCGGTTGCGACCTCGTACCCCTTGGCGTCCAGATGCCGGGTGACTGGCCCCGGCGTTCTGAAGCGCGGAAAACTCAACGCCGTTTGCTTGACCAGGTCGAACTGAAGCGCCACCCGCATCGGACTTTCGATGGCCGTGCCGCACACCTCGCCGTCGCCTTGTGCCGCGTGGGTGTCGCCGACCGAGAACAGCGCGCCCGCGACCTCGACGGGGAGAAACAATTCGGTGCCTTGGCTCAAGTCCCGGACGTCCATGTTGCCGCCGACCCGGCGCGGCGGAACGATGCTGTGCAATCCCGGCTCCGCGAGCGCCACGCCGATCGTGCCGGTGAAGGGCTTCAGCGGCACCTTGCCCCAAGTCCCAAACAACGCGGGGCTCAAAGTCTTCGCATCGTAGCGCCACAGATGCAGTGCCGCGTCCGGGAAATCCTCGGTCAGCAGGCCAAAGCCGGGAATGTTCGCGGTCCAACCCCAACCCGACGGCGCGAACGCCAGCAGCGTGACCTTCAATATGTCCCCAGGCTCAGCGCCATCGACATACACGGGGCCCGTCACCGGATTGATCTTGCCGAAATCCATGCGGCCCACGTCGGCCACCGTCGAAGTTTCCCGAAGTTGGCCGCCGGATGCGTCCGCAACCTCGAATTCCAGCGAGTCTCCGGGAGAAATGCGCGCCGCCGGGGCAAGGCTGTGATCCCAGCCAAGATGCCGGTGGTGAATCGTATGTCGATGTGCAGCGTGGGTCATTGGCGGCCTGTTTTTTAATATTCTACGGAATCTCGCGGCGGTTGCGCGAATCAAATAGACTGCGCGTCAAAAGGAGCTCGCGCGCTTGTCGATCGAAGAATTCGGATACGAGGATCAATTGCACCGAGCGCTCACGACCAAGGATCTGGTCATCTACGGGTTGATTTTCATGGTGCCGATCGCACCCTATTCGGTGTTCGGCTTCGTCTACAACGACGCCAAGGGCATGGTGCCGCTGGCCTACCTGGTGGGCCTCGTCGGCATGTTTTTTACGGCCTTGAGCTACGCCGCCATGTCGCGCGCATTCCCGCTGGCCGGCTCGGTGTACACCTACGCGCACCGCGGCCTGCATGAAATCGCCGGCTTCTTTTCCGGCTGGCTGATCCTTCTCGATTACATCCTGGTGCCATCGCTGCTGTATCTGTTCAGCGCCGTGGCCCTGCGGCCGATCCTTCCCAACGTCCCCGCATGGGTCTGGCTGGCCGCGTTCGTCTCCTTCAACGCCGCCGTGAACTTCGTCGGCATCCAATTCACGGCACGCGTGAACCGCTACATGCTGATCATGGAACTGGCGGTACTTGCGCTGTTCGTGGTCTTGGGGCTGGTCGCGCTGTACGGCGGCGGGGGCGCAGGCAGATTGACCCTGAAACCAATCTACGACGCCCATGTCTTCTCATTGGCGACCGTGGCCGGCGCGACTTCGATCGCGGTGCTGTCTTTTTTAGGATTTGACGGCATCTCGACGCTCTCGGAAGAGAACCGGGCGGGCAAAGACGCCGTCGGCCGCGCCACGGTCTTGTCTTTGATATTGGTCGGAGCACTCTTCATGCTGCAGACCTGGATCGCCACCGACTTGAGCGCGGATATGCACTTCTCGTCTCCGGAGACTGCGTTCTACGAAATCACGGAGCGCGCGGGCGGCGCGTGGCTGCGGCTGGTTACCATTATTGCCGTCGTCCTTGCGACGGCGATCGCGAATGCCATGGCGGCTCAGGCCGCGGTCGCGCGCATCCTCTTTGCCATGGCTCGCGACGGCAAGCTGCCGGCGATTCTGGCGAAGGTGCATCCCCGCTTTAAGACTCCCTATGTGAGCACGCTTGCGGTCGCAGCCGTCTCCTTGCTGGTCGGACTGTCGTTTGCCAATCGCGTTGATGACCTGACCCTCATCGTCAATTTCGGCGCGCTCACCGGATTCGTTCTTTTACACCTGTCCGTCATCAACCACTATTTGATCCGCCGGCGCAGCGGCGATTGGCTGCGGCATCTGATCTTTCCGGTGATCGGCATGCTCATCATCGTTTTTGTGCTGTACGAGATGGACCGCGCGGCAAAGGTTCTGGGGCTGGCGTGGATCGCGATCGGCATTTTTTACTATGTGGTGCTGACAGTCTGGATCAAGAAGCCGGTCGCCTTGAAGATTTGAAACAGCGGGGAGCAGATTGACGAATACGCGTCCGACCATTTGGCAATTGGCCGTGCCTTCGATCATGTCCAATCTCATGTTTTCCATGGTCGCGATGGTCCAGACCAAATTTGTCGGCGGACTGGGAGCGCCTTCGGTGGCGGCGGTGGGCGCCGGTCAGCGCGTGTTCTTCGCGCTGCAGGCCTTGTTGATGGCGATCGGCGTGGGCACCACCGCGCTGGTGGCGCGCTCCTGGGGTGCGGGCCAACAAGAAGAGGCCAGCCGCATTACCTCATCGTCGCTCATGCTGGGCGGCTTCGTAGGATTGATCCTGATGATCTTCGGCATGCTGTTTTCGCACCAGATCGCCGGGGTCTTCGGCTTGGATGAGCATGCGGCGCAGCTGGCGTCGAGCAATGTTTTTTGGCTCGCGGCATTCATCATCGGATTTGCGATCGACATCATTCTGTCGAGCGCGCTGCGTGCTGCGGGCAACGCGTGGACTCCGCTGCTGTTCGGATTGGCGGTGAACTTGGTGAACCTGCCGCTGCTATACGCATTCATCCTCGGCAAGTGGGGTGCGCCGCACATGGGTGCGGCCGGTGCGCCATTTGCCTCAGGCCTGTCCTTCGTGTTGTGCGGCGCGGTTTTGGCGTCCTTGTGGATGCGCCAGAAATTGACCATCAAATTTTATCCCGGCGACGTCTTCCAAAAGGCGCGCTACCGGCGCTTGCTGCACATCGGCTATCCCGTGGCGCTCGAGCAACTCGTCCTGCAGTTCGGTTTCTTTCTATTCATGTCGCTGATCGGCCATTATTACGGCACCGAGGCATTCGCCGCCTACAATGTAGGCGTCAACATGCTGAACGCGGCCATGGTGGTGGGGAGCGGATTCTCGATCGCCGGCGCGACGTTGGTCGGCCAGCATTTGGGCGCGGGCGATGTGGAGGGAGCTGCGCGCAGCGGCTGGCGCGCCTGCGGCATGGCGATCGCTGCGATGTCGCTGATTGGCTTCCTCATCGTCTTGAACGCCCCCGCGCTGGCCCGATTCTTTCTCGGGACCGATGAAATCGCGGTGCTGCGCACCACGGAATTTACTTACATCATGGGTGCTATGCTGCCGCTGCTGGGCGTCGATATGGCGATCGGCGGCTCCCTGCGCGGCGCCGGCGATACGCGCTTCCCGCTCATGACCTCGTTTCTCGGGTTGATTGGCGTGCGCTGCGCATTGGCGGCGACATTCGCCGTTTTTCATCTGCCGGTGGTCTGGGTGTACAGCTCGATCATCGGCGATTACATGCTCAAAGGAACGCTGCTGATCTGGCGCTTCAAATCGGGCCATTGGAAACACGCGCTCGCGAAGCGCCTCGTCGCGGCCTAAGGACAAAAATGAGAAGCAGAGAAGTGCATTTGATCGAACGCCCGCAGGGATTGCCGCTGCCGGCACAGTTTCGGATCGTCGAAACCGACGTAGCAGATCCCGCCGAGGGGCAATTGCTGGTGCAGAACATTTATATTTCCGTTGATCCGGCGATGCGGCCGCGGCTCTCGGGACCGACGGCGCTCAACGAAGCCATGATGGGAGGAACGATTGGGCGAGTGCTCAAGTCCCGCAACGCCGCTTTCCAAGAAGGCGATCACGTCGAGTCGATGAACGGCTTCAGAGAATACTTCGTCTCCGACGGCAAAGGCCTTTCCAAACTGGACGCGGACGGTATGCCGCTGGTGGCCTACATGAGCGTCTTGGGGCTGACGGGCCTCACCGCATACGGCGGCCTGCTGGTCATCGGCGCGCTCAAGGACGGCGAAAACGTTTTCGTCTCGGCCGCCGCGGGGGCCGTGGGCAGTGTCGCCGCGCAGATCGCAAAAATCAAAGGCTGTTACGTGATCGGCAGCGCCGGTTCGGACGAGAAGTGCCGCTGGCTGAAGGAGGATCTCGGGCTGGATGTCGCCATCAACTACAAGAAGGGCGAACTTCGCGCCTCTCTGAAAGCGGCAGCGCCGAAGGGCATCGATGTGTACTTCGAGAACGTCGGCGGCGAGCATTTGAACGCAGCGCTGCCGCGCATGAATGCGCTGGGGCGCATTGCGGTGTGCGGCATGATCTCCGCCTACAACAATTTTGGCGCCGTGTCGGAACCCGTCACCACGCTGTCGAACATGATTTACAACCGCGTGATGATGAGAGGCTTTGTGTTCTATGAATTCGAATCGAAGCGCGCCCAGTTCCTCGAAGACATGAAAGGCTGGATCAAGCAAGGCCGCATGAAATATCGCACCACGATAGTACAAGGCATCGAACAGGCGCCCACCGCCCTGATCGGCCTGTTTACCGGCGCTAACACCGGAAAAATGGTGGTGCAGCTCGCCAAAGACTAGGGCCGGCCAAGGACTAGGGCCGGCCAAGCCCGTCGCGAGCTAGCGTGCTCCGGGTTTGTAGTTCACGAACACCGATTTCGGAATCAGGCAGTGCACGCCCTTGCGGATATCGACAACTTGCGAGACCCGGCAATCACCCACGATTGAGGTGAGGGCGTAGGCTTCCTCGCGGCTCATCGGCACGATGGTTTGCTTCGAAAGCCAGTTGACGGTTTGATCGACGGCGATTTTCATCGCTTGATTCAGGTCCTCGTCAAAGCCCATGAACACCCAATTGGCTTTCGTCTCCGCCCAGGGCCATTCGGTTTTCAGGTCCTTGCGCACGATGGGCTTGATTTCGATCTCCTTGTACGAGCACTCCAGCGCCGTCAAGTTCACCTCGCCATTGCCCTGGCGGCAGTGTGAATCGCCGGTCCAAATCAGACCGCCTTTTTGAAACACCGGCATATACATGGTCGAACCGGCCTGCAATTCGTTCACATCCATGTTGGAGCCGTTTTTCCACGGACGCAGCGTGCTGGTACGGCCCTTCGCGTCTTTGATGGGCGGGCCCGCCTTGGCATCCGGTTCGTTGGGATCCACACCGACTGCAAACGTGCCGGGGAAGGGTTTCAGGTCAATGACAATTCCCGGTTTGAACTGCGTCTGCATCTTCGCCAGGTCCAGTTTGTAGTAGCGAACGAATCCTTCCGGAAATTCGGAGGCCAACTGGCCGACCGAGGGGAAATCCTTGCCCGGCACGTTGAAATTGAAAGCATCAATTTTGGGGACGATTTTCAAGATGTGGATTTCCAAGGTGTCGCCAGGCTCGGCGCCCTCGACATAAATCGGCCCCGTAATGGAATGTGGGCCGCCGCCGGGATTCCCTTTGCGGAGTTTCACGATTTCATCCATGTCCACGCCCGGTTTGATCTTCCCAAGGGAATGCGAAAGCGTCTCGATGGAGACCGTATCCCCCGATTTAATGGTGAGTTTCGGCTTTTCGTTGATGTCGTACCAACCCCATTGCACGTTTTCAGACGTTGCAGGTAGTACGTAGTGTTTCGATGCGCCGGCGTTCTGAGCCTGGGCGGCCGAGAGACCGAGGATCATGGCAACCGCTGCAGAGACGGCGCGCGATGGTTTTATGGAAGGCCCAGTGCTGGTGTTCATGCTCGTTCCCTAAAAGTGTTTGTTTTGACGGTCTGAACATTTGCATTCTGTCATACCAAACGTCGATACGCGTGATTCGGTCATGGGGGTCCACGTAATGCCGGGATATATTCGGGGCTTTCGGAGATGTTGTTGTGGCCGACGCCGGGAATCACGGTCAGAATCGCCAGCGATTCAGGCAATTGCTCGTAGAGTGATTGGGTACTGGCAAAGGGAATGGCTTCGTCATTCTGTGCTGCGATCAGTCGAGTGGGTGCGGTTACCTTGGGTGCGTAGCGCCAGGATTCGAATTTGTCGAGCAGCAGCCAACGTATCGGAAAGTAGCGGAACTGGCCGGCAGCGACATTCAGCAAGCTGTCGTAGGGAGTGACCAGAACGAGACGTTCAACAGGGCGCTCACTCGCGACATGAACGGCGACGCCGCTGCCGAGACTTCGTCCGATGACGACGATGTGAGGATGATCGGTGTGCACGCGGTCAAACAAAGCAAGTGCATCGGCGATGAGGGCGGTTTCCGAGGCCTTGCCGGTGCTGCCGCCGTAGCCGCGGTAGTTGAGGGCAAAGACAGCACGTTCGGGAAAAGCGTCGACCAGCGTCTGGAGACTGCGGGAAACGTCCTCGGCATTGCCGCCAAAGTAGATGACGGCATCTGGGCCTGGATGGAGGCGGGTGGTTACGAGTACTCGCGCGTCGCCGACGTTTAAGGTGAGGGTCGTGCTGTTGTTTGCCGCCGATTTGGGCTGCGGGTAATAAATGAAGGCCCGCTGAGCCAGAAAGAGCACGAGGCATAGTGCAATATAGAGGAGGGCAGCAAGGATAAGGACAGTGAGGATGGTCCGTGGCACAGGTAG